>Ga0208645_1001120_pt1 | contig 24656 bp, 39 predicted proteins | sample VirMetDEL_Sep_01_FD_184519 | JGI IMG/M metagenome (GOLD analysis project Ga0208645, IMG submission 184519) | Aqueous microbial communities from the Delaware River and Bay under freshwater to marine salinity gradient to study organic matter... | ecosystem: Environmental > Aquatic > Marine >... | reverse complement strand
ATGTATATCCATTATCGTTATACTTTTTATGCCCCCCCCTTATAGTAGTTTATGTTATCTATATAGTCATTAGTTATAGCTTTTAGCTCCTCTTGTAAGTCTGCTAGTTGTTTTTTTAACAATAGCTCATTCATTTCTATCCCACTTAAAGCCATTTGCATTGTTTCTATTAAGTTTCTTTGAGCATTGATTAGTTTCTCTTGTTTCTCAATGATTTGTTTTGCATCATCGAATAAGTCCATTAATTCACTCATTTTGTTATCTTTTTATATATATACATTGATACTGGTATAATATATATTAATCCAACTATCCAACTATCAATTATTGCTATTGTTGTCCATACTGAGTCTGGTATTATTGTATCCTCATATATTAATGCTATTTGTAATCCTATTATAAATGTAATAAGTAGATGACTAAATCTTGCAATTACAAAGGCTAACACTCCAGCCCAAAATCCTTTTTTTAATTTCTTCATTGTTCTCTATTGTTTAGTTTATCTAATTCAAAGTTTAAATGGTTTATAGCCTTCTGTATATCCTCAAATGGCGATTCGTGTTTATAATTACAACGAAGAAGATAACTAACAGCAACCCCAACATTATAACTTAAATCCCAATCCTCAACAACCTTACGAGCCTCATATCCATAAGTGCTACCTACATAGTAGTTTGGTATTGGATTCCTTTTTAAGTCCTCAATAACTTCTTTAGCTTCATTCATATTTCTTGTATAGTCGTAATAGTATTTACTCTTTGCCATTCTTATTTCTTTTTGCTTTTGCCCATGCAGTTTTTTGATTGTGATGAGGTAAACATAATGTCATCAAATTATCTTGATTCAATCTATCTCCTCCGTCTTTTATCTCCACAATATGGTCAATAATAATTTTATCTTTATAATTTACTTTGCCCTCTTCTAAGCACCATTCACAAACTGGATTTCTTTCGATATGCCACTTTCTAAGGTTTCTCCAAGCTGTACTATTGTAGAAGTCATAATTTTCCGACTTGTGTTCTTTAGTAAAGCCAGTAGTCTTTTTGCTACTTGCGATCCATTTCTTTTTCTTTCCTTTTGGTAAACTTGGCATTAGTTTAAAAGTATGTTGTCATTATCATCAATCTCTGGTATCTTATAAGCTATTGATATAATTGGAGGTATTCCATTATTATTTAGCCAATCATCCATTGTATCAATCAAAGTATCTATTGCTCTGTCCTTAGCATCGTCTAAAGGCTCTAAATCGTCAACCGATATTTCTATACTAACTGATGCGATTATTTTCATTTTTCTTATTCTCTTCTGATATAAATCCAACAATAAAATAGTGAATGAATATCAATACAAATATTGGCAAACAACTTAATAAAATTATCAATGCGAGTAGTGTTCTAAATATGCTTTTTAAAATCATATACATCGTGATAAACTTTTGTAATATATTTGTTTGCATTGATTTCTATTTTTCTGTCCCATTCTCGATAGTCCTCTCTATAACCAAACATTAATTGAAATCCTATGTCTGAATTTATTTTCTTCGGTAATACAAGCTCTAGTCCGTTTTTCGTTCTTTTCCATATCTCTTGATGTCTGGTTGCCCTATTAGATTTCAAGCGTGGATTTATATTTATTTATTATTCTTTCCATTTGTGATTCATACCATATTGGAAAGTCATATGTCTGGTCTCCTTGTTCCCATACTCGATAAAGAACTGCTCTCAATCTTTGTGAGGCTGTTTTGTTTTTACCAACTTCAAAATCAGTTGTAAACTTTTCGACCTCTTCTTGTTCAGCTCTTGAGATGTCATCTGAGCTAATTAGAACCATTCCAGGAGACTTTCTCAAGCTAAACACTCTCATCATTGTTTCCTCTGGTAACTCTTGTGTGTGTATGTTAATACTTAGAGTTCCGTCAGCTAGAGTTGAAACCTTGTTCACTCCTCCCTCAAATATTACCGTCTTTTTCATTGTTATAAATATACAAAATTTCCTCTATTTCCCAATCTTTAGCGTTCAAAGTTTTAAACAAACGATTGTTAATCCAGTTCTCTAATCTTTTGCTTATATGTCTCGATTGCCTCTTCATAATCTATTCTGTTTAGTTTTACTATTGTTTTAGAGCGTTGTTCTAATTCCTCTGCTGTTCCATGTCCATAAATTAAATCCAAGTAATTTCCGAACTTATATTGCTCTCCTTGTCTAAACATATTGCATTTTATACATTGAACTTGAACATTGACCTCATCCCAACGAGTTGCATGATGTGTTCTGCTTTGAAAGTGACCAGCTTGTTGCTCTTTCCAGTGTTTTTTTATTCCACAAGTAAAGCAACTTACTAGTCCTAAGTGGTCTGCATTTCTCCTCCTTATGTATTCACTAAACAACTTGTCTAGCTTTTGCTTTAATTTACTTATTGTCGTTGGCATTCCCTATCTTTTTTATCTCTCTATTTTGCAAAGCCTTATCCATTGTATCTATTCTTTTTTTGTAGAGTTCGTATTGGTCAATTTGATTAGTTTGTCTTTTAAGAGCTTTAGATACTTTGTAATTTCTTAAAGCCTCATTCCACATTGGAACATTGACAAAGTGAGGTCCATCGTTCTCTCTTATGTATTTATTTATAGCAAATCTTACCTCATCCAATTCCATTGATCCATATCCATTAGCTAAGTCATTAGTCAATAGATTAGTCATTTGTACTATTATCTCAGCCTCTGGAGATTGCCCTAATTGGACATAAAGCGTTGATATTATATCATAACATTGTGTTTTAAGCTCTTTGATATTATGAGCATAAAGAAACCATACTTGTTTACTCTTGTTCATTCACTTGTCTTTTTACTTCAATTAATATTTCCATAAGTCCATCGTAGATATTCTCAATCTCTTGACTTCCTCCAGTAAATTTAACAATTTCTTTTTCATATTGTTTAGCAACATTCAAAAGTCTATTAAATTTTAATTTTACTATTCCAGCATGAGTTCCTTTTAAATGGTATAACTGCTCATTAAAACATCTAAAAGTAGCTAATAATAGATTTAATTCAACGGTTTGTTCTTTAGTCATTTTATTTTTTTAATTGTTTAACAAAACGGGCAACAACCTTGGATTGCTCGGTCATTCGCAACTGACTTTTACCTATCATACCAACAAGTTTTTACTTATTTGTAACATATCTATATCATAATTGTATCTACTTGCTTGTCGAACTTGAGGTCTCAAATTGCGACATCAAGCTAATATTGATATTTTTTATTTATTCATTGTTTAACATTTCTAATCCTTTATGATAGTTGCTGAGTATCTTTTGTACTTTGGTTTGTTTTTCTGTTTTTATTTCAAATAATCCTTTCCATCCATTCTCAATAGATTGCTCAATGATTTTCGACTGAACCTCCTTATCATTGTTTGAGATCCTTAGTAGCTTGGAAATCGCCGCCGCCTCCCCCAGTTTCTTATAAGATGTTCTAAATTCCTCTTTTCTAAATGACTTCCATAATTTCCAAGCCTCTAAATTTAACTCAAAAGGATAAATCTCCTCTGTTTTAGTATTATTAGTATTTACTTTATTTAAGTCTTTAGTATTATTAGTATTTAGTAGTGGTCGATTTTCCACATCTAGATAATCAACATCTGGATAATCAACATCTGGATAATCGGTATGTGGCTTCTCAAAGACTATATAATCCCAAGAGATTATCTTTCCGAGCTTATCTCTCTTCTGCTCTCTTGTCATATAACCGTTCTCTGTTAGTTCCTTAAATGCACTATAAATGGCTGATTTACCGTCTAAATGCCATTTCTCAACCTCCTCAACATATAACTTCCAATCGTTAGGTAAAGCCAGGAGATGACAAAGCAACCCCTTAGCTTTTAACGATAGGTTCTTATTAAAAATGAACTCATTGTTGATAGTAGTAAAGTTCTTTGACTTCTCAACTCTAATTCGTTTCATTTATAGTGTATTTAGAAATAGTTGTAAAATTTCCTAATCTAGTTTTAACTTTAATCCTTTTATCAGGAATAATATAACCATCTTTTCTAAGGCAATAAATGTGATGAGATAGTCTTGTTATTCCATATTCCATAATAGCATCCCAAGATGTTATTGATTTATAAGTCTTTAAATGATTAATGACTTGCTCCCTCTGTGTTAGTTTATTCGTTTTCATAATATACTCTTAATTGATTTCTTAATTCTATTTTTTCCCTTATTTTATCTGATTTGAATTTTCTTATTTCCTCCAGTAAATTTTTAGCATCTACATATCCTAAATCAGCTTTTACAAGCTCGAGGATCGTCATATAAATATCTTCATAATTTTTGTCATATCTCAATATACTTGAATGTATGTTGTAATGATGTATAATAGTTGCATGATTTACTTTAAAATACTTTGCTATGTGGGTCCAAGGCATATTCAAAATGTCTTTACAAATGGAATAAACCATCCTCCTAACATCTAAAATATGTCTCTCTCGACTTCTTGTATTAAATTCGTTTATATCTAAATTAGATACAAAGCAACTTGTTTGCACTATTTGTTTTACTCTATCCATTATAGTTCTACTTTTAATCGTTCATAAATATCTGGAGCTAAGTCTTTTAGCTCTCTTAGTTTTTTTCTTGATTCTCTCTTTGCTTTCTCTTTACAAGTTTTGGAAATATCCAATCCAGTTGCATTGTTGATTATCATGTGTGATTCTTTAAGAATCTTGTTAATTCTATCTTTCTTTGTCATATTCTTTATCTTTTAAATACCACTCTTGAAGCTCTTGACATTGTTCTTGTCTTATTATTCTTTGAGAAATAAATTTACCAGAATGATTAACGCTAATATACCAATCTTGCAATATAACTTCAAAATGGTCATCGTGTTCTATTAGCTCAGTAGCTTTTCTATTAAGATGTAACCATCCATTCCCTCGTCTCAGTCTAAAACAATAACTAGTCTCATGGTCATAAACTTCGTCACGCGATTGTTTACTAAAAAGGTAAGTCTGTGCCATTGCCATTAGATTTAGGTTTTACATCATTTAACACCCACTCTTTAAATAAGTCAGCTATCTCTATAATCTTTGCCACATCATCAGTTCCAACGATATTACAAGCGTTTGTAAGAGCGTTTTGTTTAATGATATACACTTGAGTATCTTTGTTATTAGATTGTCCATTAGAAGCCTTAAAATTGCCCTCAAATGTTGATGCTGGTTTTATCTTGTTGACTTTAGAACCATTATAGTCTCTTGTTGTTACTTCAATGTCAACAGCTTGACCGACTATAAATTTGTTTTGTTGTTCACTTTTAGAAAGATACTCTCCTTTCATTCCATCCTCAAACTCCAAATTGAATTTGTAGAATGTACCCCATTGAGAGTCAAAACTTCCTTGAGGATTTACTGATTTTACGATTTTGTTCATAATTGAAAATAGTTTTTAATTGTTAAAATAATAATTGATAATAAGCCTAAATACATAATAAAATATTTAAACATTTCTTTGTTTAATTTGTTCCCCATTTTATGTAAAAAATTATCATAGTGAATAAAGAGCCGATATAAGAGCAAAACACCTCTGTATAGTATGTAGGTATTAAATAAATGAGAAGTAGCGTTAAAACGGCTATAAATACACTATAAAGGCATAAATCGTTTAATGTGTAGCTAAAGAATTGAACTTGTGTTCCAAGCTCTAATTTAGCATCTAAATAAGTTGGTTTGTGTAAATCTTTATTTTTCATTGTTAGTTAGTTTAAAAAGGGGAGATTGCTCTCCCCATTGTTATTATTTTATTGCTACATAAAAAACTCTGCCACCTCTATTCCAGATGTAACTTTCTACACCATATTCTCTCATTAATTTATGCTGTCCTTTTTCAGCTTGTTTTCTATTTACATAATATTTGTCTAATACTTTTAATCCGTTTCTTAATGTTGTTGTTTCTATTGTTGTCATTGTTTTGTGTTTTAGTTTGTTAATTATGGTGCTAATATAAAACGACTTTTTTAATTGTGCAAACTTTTTAACAAAAAAAGTGAATATTTTTTAGTTTACTAGATTAGACAAGTGTTAAACTTTTTAATAAATTACCATAAAAAAAGAGGGATATTTGTAAAAAACACCCCTCTCAAAACAATAAAAAAGTAATTAAACTAACAAACAAGTGAACAAATATAGTGAAATATATACTAAATAAATACTAAAATAAATACTAAAATATGTGTGTTAAATGTGCTATCTGTCCAAATTCATTATGAATAAATCCCTCAACTGCTTTAATGCTACCAGTATAACCTTTTTGATAATGCCAAGAATCTGATCCACTTGGAGAGCGTAAGAACTCAACCGTCACTCCGATATTATCAAAAGAGCTTAGAAACTTATATCGTTGTTTATGATGTAAATGATGTAAATACCAATATCTATATTTAGTATTTGCCCACATTATAGGCTTTTCTTGAGCCATGTGTAAGGGCAAATTAGGGAGCTTTGCTCCGTCTCCATGTGTTAATCCTATTAGACTATTTTTGTATTTATAATATTTACGATGCATAGGATCAGCATCTACATAAACAGCATCGGTATTTCTATACCAAGATTTCAAAGCATGAGCTAAATGAAAGCCACTCATATAGTCATGATTGCTCATTGAATGAATACAATCAACTGGAGCTATTTGAATTAACATCTCTACAATTTCAACATATAACTCTAAAGCCTCTGTAAAGTGTCTATACCATTTGCCGTCTGTATCTTGTGGAGTTCCTTTAGTTGTGTTTCCTTGGACATTATCCGTATGTAGTATGTCATTGCCTATGCAAAACAATATTCGTTCAATAGGAAAGCCCTCAGCATTTCTTAAAATACCTTTAACACCATCCATGACTCTTTGCTTTGCTATTTCTACATTATACTCGTTTCCAGTTTCTTTACTATCAGCATATTTACCGATATGAACATCAGCTGGATTAATGATAAGCAAATGGCCATCCTCTCTTTTGGGATAATCTATTGTTGGATATTTAGGAGAGTAGTTAGATATAAGCTCCTCAATAGAATTTAAGAACTCATCTTTTGTGAACTCGTTTGGCTTTGCAAAGATTGAGAACTTTTGGCTCTTATACCAATAATGTGATATACTATTAATGTCAATACCAGCCGAATCACATTCATCAGCTAATAATGAATCCTTTTGTTTGTCAATTCGGTATTGGTCAATCAGTTTCCATTCGTCTGGTTTCAACCGATACCTTTTTCCGTCTTTCATTTGTTTTTGATTTTCTCTAAACCTCTTGAGCCGAAGTATGCACCTATAACTGTGATAAGAACTACCGTTAAAAGGTCAACCCATTTCTCTTCAACTACAAAAGAAATGACTCCAGCGTCGATAAATATAAGAAAAGTTGTTGAAACTACAAGCCATCCCAACACTAAAGGTCTTATATTTCTAGGTAGCCATGAGGATTGTTGATTATCTGATTGCCATCTTTTAGTTATTTCTTGCTCAATTAAAGCCTCTTGTTCTTGGATAATTTTTTGCATCTCGTTTTTGAGTTGCATTTTCTCCTCTTTGCTTGTGATACATTCATCAATAATTGTGTCAGCTTTACCAAGCAATCCACTTAAAATAGTTCCTAATATAGCCATATAGCATTTGGTTTGTCATTATCTGTGTCGCAATGGATAAAAGTCTTAGCTATGCCAATTCGAGTAAATCCAGCCATTATAAGAGCATTAACTATCTTTTGTCTAGTATTACTATCATTACAAGATATATCACTTGCTAATCCCTTTGGATGGCTTGAATTAGAAACTCCTCCAACTCTTTTATTTGTTTCCTCACTTCTCCATCCACTTGTTATCTTAAATGGTATTCCAGCAATATCTCTAGCCTTATCTAATTTTAATAAAAAGTCCATTTTCATATTCTTGCCAGTTCCTGGAGCATCGTCAAACTCTTCTAGTTTAAAGTATTTTAATGCCATTGATTTATCTAATTTTTTTAAACTCTCTTTCCAAGTTTCAAGTTTCATATCCATTACCCTTGACCTCTTGATTTAGATTTATAACCATTTTGACCTTTTGAGGCATTTTTAGAATGAACTCCCTTGCGTTTTCTCTTTGTTTGCTTTACAAAGTTTACTATATTTTTTTTGCTCATTTCTTATTTTTTCTATTATAAATGAATTTATCAGTTGTGTATATTATTGACATTAATAGGAGAACTATCTTTAAAACAATCTCAACATCTGCTAAACTTACAAAAGTGAATATTGATGTATTGACAAACAATACGTCTGCTGTTTCTTTTAATATTTTCATAATCTTGGATCGTAACTTAAGTAAATTTCAACATCTCCATAAATCTTATTGGAGCCAGTTCCAGTCTCTCCAGTTTTTTTGACACTTGGAAAGATAATATTTCCCTCATCTAAAGTGTAAGGAGTCTCATAAACTCTATTGAATACATAGTTTTGGTCGTTTTGTGACGTAGCATCTAATTTATCAATAAGAGATATTAATTGATTTTTATTATCGTTTGCATCGGTAGGCATATCCCACAAAGAAAAAGTAAAATCATGCCCAGTTGCTGAATTTGTACTAAAATTATATATGATTTTTTCTATTATAGCTCCACCAGTAGGAGCAATAAAAAAGCCATATTGACTAGTCCATCTATTAGGCTTTGAATCGCCATCGGATAATACAGCTCCAGAATTGACATTGAAGTTCCATTGACTAAAGTTAGGCAAAAAGTCATTTCCATTAGTACTTCCAGTCATATAAACGTGGCAATGAGCATTAACTCTTTTTCTAAATAGTGAATCGAACTTATATTCTCTATCTAAAATAACAATACTGCCAGCTGGAATAAGTTGTGAAACGGTAGTTGATGCAAAGGTCAATCTATTAGAATCAAAATAGACATCATTATTCAACGTGATTTGTATTGGCTGACCAGTATCAGCACATATAACATAAATAACATCATCAGCAAGTAAAAGAGTATTCGTTCCACTTGTAGGAATTATATCAATAGATGATATTGTCAATGATGTTGTATCACTACTTGTAACAGCAACACTCTCTCCTCTTAAATAATTGTTAATCCTTGCCATTTACCAAAGTTCAAATTCTTGTGATGCTGGTAATACATTCAGATTACCAACTACTATTGTTTGTGTGTTTCCACTTAAATCTATTCCGTACCATTCGCCACTCCAAGTGTCCTCATTAGCATTATAAGTAACTTGATAAGGAATGTAAGGAGTTCCATCTATATTAATTCCATTTAAATAATGTAATATTTGACCACTAATTGTCTTGATATTTCCGTTAAATACCTTAGCTCCACTCATCTGTCCTTTTAATACCTCCTCAACAAGTAATTGAGTAAACTCAACACCAGTTCCAGTATTATAGGCTTTCCATGTTGCATTCGTTCCACTATCCCAACTTGATGTTGTATAGTTATATGTTTCAATTCTGCCGACCGCTCCACTTGTAGGACCAGTTCCAATAAATAGCTCAGGAATTTCAAACTTAACACCATTATCAATCGTTGTTCCTCCGGGTGAGTTGTAAGCTCTAAAATACTTTTTAATGACTACCTCATTATCTATTAAATATTTTATTCCTTGCTCTTCACTTAATTCTGGAGCAGAATAAATTAAAATGTCATCCTCATTAGTGGTGGTCGTTGTTTCTGTAATTTCTATTTGACTATTTATAGCTAAAGCACTTACATAGTTATTATAGTATGCTTGACTATATATTTCTAAAAATAACTCTCCATCTGCTGGTAGCTCTTCAGTTTGTAGGTTAATGTTTACCGTTGAAACTCCAGGACTATAATTGTCATTTAAATATACTGGACCTATTGGAGAACCAGTTGTTGTAAAGAAATCCGATGTAGTCCATTGATTAGGAACTAAAGATGAAATAGGACAATAGTAAGTAGTTGCATCCGTTACAAGTTTAAATCTTGCACTTATTCTCACTTCTACTTTTTCATTTGCTCCAGAAACATCAGTAAAAGTCAAATTATTGACTCTGTTAACTTGTATATCTCTATTAAATAAAATACTTGATCCAGTTACTTGAGTAACATTACCTAAAGAAATTATTAGTCTATCACTTGCAGAGTTATTTATTGAATAACTAGAGCCAGTATATGTATTGCCATTATATATAAATCCATTCCAAATAGCTATTTCATTTGATTGGCTTTGATATGCTGTTCCAGTATCTCCATCAATATAGTAGTAATAAAATGGCATATCAAAACTCTGTAAATGGTTGTAATATGTCTCAACACTTCTCAAAATAGGTAAGAAATCAAAGTCAGCATTATATCTTTTCTTTGTTGTACCCTCTGTCAAGTTTAAAGAAGTTGATCCATAACTTGCTGGAGTTGTTATACTATTTTTATTGTAAGTTCTGAAATAGTGTGTACTTGGAGAAGTCCAATCGTCATAATTATTGACTTGTATTAAGTTCCATCGACCAGCCGACATAAAACATCTCATTCCCCATGCTTTGCAAATATTGTCTAATAATGTGAATGAGTCTTTATATTTTTTAGAGCCGTCATCATCAACCTCAACAAAAGCCATAAAATTAAACCTACTAGCAACTAAAGGATCACGACTATCTGTACTTGTCATTTCATCAGTAGTCCAATCAACAGAAGTCCAAATAAATGTTGGAGAAGTATCTGACCAGTAGTTTGTAGATGTTGCTATTTGATTAATAAAAGCATTTCTAAAATATACTATTGTTTGATATGATGTAGGATTTATGTATGGTATATTTGTATTAAAAGCAATATCTTTTAAAGGAGCTAAACCACAAACGGCTGTCAATGATACTCTTCTTGGATAAGCAATGTCCTCCTCTGGAGATATATCATTTAATAATAATCCAGCCCAATACAAAGAATAACTAACATCGTTAGAACTACTATAAATCCCTATGTCATAATCTCCATAAGCCGAACTCCTAATCTCATTGATGACTGATTGCTCTCCATTTTGAGTTATTAATACATCTAACTTAACCTCTGAGGGTATTAATCCAGTAAATCTATTATTATCGTCAGTTTGATAAGTTAGGCTAAATCCATCAGCTCCTAAATCTGGAGTAAATAGTGTGGCACTTGTAGAATTATTGTCATATATTTCTACTCTGTAATAAGTTCCGTTATCACTTTGGAAACTACACTCAAATCGTTTATCTCTTGCCATTAGTAACCTCTTGTTCTGTTTCTATTGTTTCTTGCTCTATCTGAGCTTAGTAATATATCAGCTCCACTTATTGTGCCAAATACTTCTGTAGAGCCTCCAGTATTTATCATTGATTTTAGTCCTACTCCTCCACCTACTGAGTTAGCATTAACATTACCCACTCCTCCTAATACATCTCCTATACCAGCTAATCCTCCTATATTCTTTAGTCCCATCATAGCACCTATACCAGTACCTCCTAGTAAAGCATTTAATATAAGCATAGCAGCAATCTGAGCTAACATTGCTTTTAATGCTTGTTTAGCACCCTCTAAGAATGATTTAAAGAAGCCTTCTTGACTTTGTAATGCTTGAGCAAATACTCCTTGAATTACATTACCAAAAGTCATAAAGCTCTGATTAATGTCGTTAGCTACTATATCCATAGAAGATAATCCCTCTTCAAACTCTTCTAAAACTGGTGTAAGTTCTTTTAATTTTTTTAATTCTACATTAGTAGCTTTTATTGGCTCAATAAAATTAAAGGAAAAATTAGCATCTGGAGTTCTTTCAGTAGGTGTTGTAGGAGTTGTAGTTGTAGGTACAAAAGGAGCAATAGGCTCAAAATCTCCTACTACTTCATTATAATCCTCGTATTCTTTTTGTAAGTCTCTGAATCTATTTACAAGATATAAAACAGCTGCACCAGCAGCCATTATCACAGCAGTTATAGGAGTTATTGCAGCTACTACTGAAGCTGCTATTGGTATAAGTGTAGCTAATGTAGTAACAAGACTTCCTATTGCTATAATAACTGGTCCTAAAGCAGCTAATAATAAACCCCATTCAAGAATATTCTTTTTTTGCTCTTCTGTTAAATTACTTAAATAATCGGCTAAAGTTTGTAATATTTCCGTCAATGGCTGAATAAATTGGATTATCAACTCTCCAAATTGTTCCGCAACGTCTCCTAATTGATTTTGTAATTGTTGTAATGGAGCAAGTCCCTCTTTTGCAATAGCCTCAGCTTGTCCTCCAAATGCCGTACTTAGAGCATTAACAGCACTTTCTAATCTTTCTGTACTTCCAACTTCTCCCTCAATGGCTATACCATAACGACTCAAAGCATTTGTGCTTGATCCAACCGACTTAGCAACTAATTTAGCAGCATCAGTTAGTTGAATTCCTTGAGCAGTTGCAAAGTCTTGAATTAATGGAGTAAGTCTTAAAATAGCCTCCTCAGTTAGTCCTAATTGAGCTAAATAAGATTGAGCTTGTATTGTAGCTTCATCTCCAAATATTGTAACTTTCTGTAATTCTCGAGCTTGTTCGGTCAAGTTTTTGTAAGCCTCTGCATTACCTTTTAATGATGTTCTAAGTAATGTCTCAGCTTTTATCTGGTCATCAAAAGCCTTAACACTTGCAACTCCTAAAGCCACAATAGGTAAAGTAACACCAGTTGAAATAGTACGACCTAAAGACTTCATATTATTGCCAAATTTAGCCATTGACTTAGTGGCTTTCTTCAGATTGCTCTGGAATTGCTTATCGTTTAATGATAATTTTATACTTAAATTTTTCTCAGCCATTTTTCTTATTTAGCAAATCATATTTCTTTTTAATATACTCAGCTCTTTTTCTTTGTTTGTCGATGTCGGTCTTAACTTCTTTTTTCTCCCAATCAAACTTAATAAGTTTTTGAGGAGTTAAGGATTGTCCCTTTTTTGTGTGTGGCTGTAAATTACAACAAGCCAACCATCTTATCCGTTCCCATTCAAACCTTTGTTCTAATTCAAATCGGTCATTCCTACCTTTTTGAATACAAAAGAACTCATGGAAAGTTAAATCCCAAAACTCCTTAGGTAATAGTCCAAGACCGTATGCAACAGCCTCTAAACTATCCCAATTTATTTCTTTGTTTTCGCCACTTTCTTCGTGGCTTGGTCGTTTCCCTCAGATTCAAATTTAGCAGTAAATTGATTAGAGAATATCTCTAACACATTATTTAAAGCGTTAAAATCCTCATCTAATAAGTCTGCGACATCATCAACATTTAAAGAACATTCAACCCCACTAACTCTAGCTCCGTCTTTTAAACCAGCTAAAATCAACTGACAAGCATCATCTAAGCTCATTCCCTCTCCTAACTTGTCTAAGTCTTGTAAACTTCTATTAGTTGCCTTAGTGAAGTTTCTCAAACTATTCATCCCAAATCTAACTGGGTAATCTTTTCCGTTTATTATAACTATTTCGTACATCTTGTTGGTTTTAATCTTTATTGGTAGGAGCAGAGCCGAAGCCCTTACCCCAACCAACAAAAGGAATTATTATGCTTGTACTGCTTGAGTTAATGCACCAGTACCCTCGATACTTACTGAATAAGTTGGAGCATCCTCAACACCACCACTTACCTCAAAGCTAGTAACTAAACCAGAGCCAGTGTAATAAGTATCTCCAGCTGACAGAGAACCACCATAAGTGAAAGTGAATGTTACTTCTGTTCTGTTAAGCATTTGAGTTACTAAATCACTTGGATCAGTAGTAGTTCCAGAAGTAGGAGAATAGTCATAAAGACCATCAGCCGAAAGGCTAAAAGACTTTTGACCACCGATTAAATCTCTCCATCCAGAGCTATCTTTAGTACTTACATCTATTGTATCAGCATTAACTGATAAACTTACATTTTGTGAATGGAGCAGTTTATACTCTGTTCCTTCACTTGTTTCTGAGACCTTTAATATTAGGTCTGTTCCATTGAAAATTGCCATCGTTTTTTATAAATTATAATTAGTAACTAGTTATCTAAATCATCAAGGTTTGCATCCTTTTTAGATTTCTTTTTGGGTTTTCCTAAAGCATCATAGAAAGATAATAATCTAAATACTTTTTCTGAAACCTCATAAGATTCGCCTTTGGTATATTCTACTCCTCGAATCTCAATATCTTTTTTAATATATACTTTAAACATATTTATCTATTTATGTTGAATCTATAATCTTGTCTAATTCCGTAAAATCCTATGCTCCCAGCACTATCATCGTATAACTCATCTTGAGAATCATAGAATATTTTATCTACAACAACTCCAGAGAATGTTCCACTTGTATAATCCAAAGCAGTTCTTACATATCCAGCTAATGTCACTAAATCAGAATAAACATTGTCATAAATACTGATTTGCACCGTAACATAATCATATTGACTAACTCCGTTCTTTGTATTGTTAGGAATATCTGAAATCATTTGATATGTAATATAAGGTAATTTGCTATTAGTAGGAAAGTTATATCTACTAGGGAATATCCTTAAATTACCATCAGTAGTAACTAATGGAGCTACATTTGAGTCATTGCTTAGAATGTTATATATTACTTTTCCTATCTCCATTATTTCATTCTTTTATCTATCAATTTTTTTATTTGATTGATGACATCATTTTGAGCTACACTTCCTTTGTTTATTGCTGTTTTGTCTAGCATTCTAAGTCCTGGAATACCTCTAAAACCATATTCTAAAAAGTAGAAATAAAATCCAGATTTTTTCATATCAGCCCATGCACCTTTAACTCTTGGTCCTATATAAACACTTGGAGGAATACCTCTTCTGTTTTTGCCGTTTATTATAGCCAAAGACTTTTCAAGTTGTTTACTTTTTTTAGGAACTAAACTTTTAAGCTCTTGCAATAATGGTTTGGCTGCCTTTCTCATTCCTTGTCTAAGCAAAGTCTTATTTCTGCTTTCTGACATATCTAAGCTCTCTAAATCCTTTATTAAAGATTTAAGCTCTCTATCGTCAATAGTAGCTGTAACAAAACCAGCATGGCCACCTTGATTGCCTCTTAATATTTTACTTGTTCCTATTGCCATTATTGCTCTGGAAAAGGGTTAATACCGTTATCTATTAATATGTTTATCCAATCTATTTCCTTAGTGTATAAGTCTACATTGTCCCACTTAGTCTCTAAGCATTGATAAGTCTCTAGCACCCCATACGATACTATCGCATCACTATCGTTCCATACGATGTAGTAACTCTTTACCTCTGGGTAGCATATTTCTGTTAATCTTAAACTCATTACGTTGTTAGTTGTGTTAGTTCGCTATCACTTAAAGCCTCATTAAATACAGCTACTGCTTTGACTTTACCGTAGAAAGGAGAGCCACCAGTTGGACTTGTAAAACTTAAAGTTTTCATTCCAGTAGGTAAGTTGTTAATTGATTGTGTAAGGCTTTGGCTACCATTAATCCAAACCCTAACATTTGAAGCATCCCAAACTAAAGCAATTTTATTAGTGTTTGTTTGGTTTACTCCATTTACTGTTAATATATTATAAGTACCACCTCCACCTCTTGCAAATGAATTTATTCTGTTGGCGGTGTTGTCAATTCTTATATAAATTAAATTGTTATTTGTTTCGTCTGATAAAGAAATTATTCTGTCAACTCCACCATTAACTAATGATTCTATCTCTGCATATAACACACCCTCTGTTGAGTTTATTAAGTCAGCACTACCAGCACCAGTTGCAGTCTCTGTAGCTCTTGTAACTGTACTACCGTATGTTGGTATGTATGATGTAGCGTAGGGTAATGCTTCTAGTTGTCCTCCCCAAGCATATACAGTAGCAGTATTGTTTGATGGTACAGTACCTCTTAAACCCATAGATAATCTATCAGAAGTTGCATCACTAACACTAAATCGTTGCCAAGTATTAGTAACACTTACTGTTTGATAGCTTCCGTCATCAGATGATATTTCTATATCTACATTAGTGTCTGCTTTTAAATAAATTGAAGCAGTACCATCTACGTCAGCACCACCATAATCTAATCTTAAAAGACTATAATCACCACCACCACTAGCAGAGCCTTTATCAAAAGATATTGTGTCTGCGTTTTGTTCACCACTAGGTGAAATAGTAGTATTAGAAGTAACGACAGGTAAAGAACCTGTGCCACCATTTAATGCAGACCATTGAGTAAAATCCTCACTATAAGGTATAAGATTAGTAGAAGTAGGCTCTAATAATATATGCCCATTCTCTCCATTACTATCATAGCTTATTCTTGGAATGTTGTTGGTGTCTATTACTTCTTTGACTGATACGTTGTCTACATAAAATTCAGATGCCTCATTGCTATAAATTCTTATTTTATCATCAATAGCAACTAAATAACCTGTTATAGTTTGCCAATCTGAATTATTATAGTTTTGATTATTTAATTTTCTAGTGTTTTTTCCAATGTAAACACTACCACTAACTACTTTCAAATCTAAACTGACGTAATAAGTTTTGTCTGCAACAAAAACACTTTGATAAGCACCTCTATTTACAGCAGAAACTACTATATGTAAAGAAGTGCTATGTCCTACTCCACCATCAACAACTTCAAAAGTATCAGAACTTGCATTAGTCCAATCAGTTGTACCATTAGAAAAATCCCCATTGGTAACCAACTCACTACCAAGAGTACGTCCTACCATCTCGACTAAGCCACTAGAATTAACTCGACTAGCAACACTAGCTCTAGCAAAGTCAAAGTCCTCATAAGGCTCGTCTATTGGTGCTACGTTGTAAAGCGTTCCAGCCTTGTAACCAGTAGGAGTTAAGATTATACTTGCTTTATTTAATAGTCCGTCTGCCATTAGCTTATGTCATTTAATGTTTGTAAGAATGCTTGGCTATCTGTAGTGTTCTCAACTACTCCTCCAGCAGCTACTACTCTCGTGTTTAATACGCTTATGTAATCGGCTGGAGATGGGTCAAATATACCACCATCAACAATAGTCCAACTATCGTCCTCTATTAAGCTAAATCTTGAAGCATAAGCAGACTCTGTAAATTGTGAGCCACCGAAGTTTATACTTATACCAGTATCTACTACACCAGCAGCCCAAGCTATTAGCGTTGCATCGTAGTTAGAAGTGCTTAGACCAGTAGCGTTCTGCATAAAGTTAGTAAAGTTAGTGACGTTTCCAATAGACCACTCTGCTAGAGATTGGTCGAATAAGTCGCAGTTATACAACATTTGTTGCATATTTTCTACGTTAGTAGTGTCCCAGCTATATATGTCTCCATTGAATTGAGAGCATTCCAAAAATGTATAACTCATATCTTCAACATTAGAAGTATCCCAAGAGTTTAAGTCTTGGTCAAAAGATTTGCAATGACTAAACATAAATCTCAAACTCGTGCAATTTGATATATTCCATTCATTTAATGGCTGATTAAATGTAGTTGCATTATATAATGATTCTCTTATGTTTGTTACTGTACTTATATCCCAGTTGCCAATAGCTCCATTAAAGTTAGTACAATCTCTAAACATTCTATAAAATGATGTACTAGAAATAATAGGAGAATCTGTCGCACTAGCATCTAAATTAGTACATCCATAAAAAGCAGCATCGGTAGATAGGTCTAAAACTCCCCATTGTTTTACATCTAACATTTTAAGCCTATCTCCAGCGTTATTGAATTGCCATCCTTGTAATGTTCCCTCAATGCTTATTTCGTATTGTCCAGCACTACTATAAGTGTGTGTGACTTCTTGTTGATTATAACTTGTTATTGCATCGCTTGACCCATCTCCCCAGTTTACCGTAGCGTTATAACTACCACCACTGACCAATGGCATCATAAATTGAGTATTTAAGCTAGAGCCACTTGAAGTGTTCTCTGTGTCAATAGTAAAGACAAATTGATTAGGAGCTGTCTGTGATAAATCAACAACATCGTTTTTCTCTAAAGTTAAAATCATTGCATCCTTTCGACCTACCTCTTTAATACTCTTGATTGAGTAGTTAGTTGATCCATTTGCAATAAAATATTGAGGAGATACTCCTATGCTTGTTCTGTATCTTATTAGACACTCTATTCTCTCTGCATTGATTAAATCATCAGCATCAAAACTAGTATTCCCACCTTTGAAGTCAAAGTCTCCATAAATGGTCACAAAAGTATTATTTGCTACTACTCTCTCTCCATAAGCATTAGTGGAGTAGGTTTGAGTGTATAGTTTTAACTTTCTATCTAGTTTGCCTATTATCATAGCTCAAGAAAGCGATAAGGAGTTAGTAAGTACTCAACCATTAAAGGTAATTCATTTACTTGTGTTCCCATGACAACATCTTGTCGATTTTCATAATATCGACCAACAATTATATAAATAGCTTGTACTATTGGAGCTGGAACATCACTTGCACTTCCACCAACAATAAACTCAACCTCTATTGCATTAGGTCTCTCGTAAGTGTTAGGAAAGTCTCCAGTATTAGATTGATAAATTCTGCCAGGTCTTACTCTAGTATCAACATCGTATTGATTAGTTGCAAGTCTTTGTAAATCATTATTTTCATCATAATATCTTATTTCTACAACACTAGCGACCTCTCCTATTTGTAAATCAATGTAAGGAGGGAACTCATCATAATATATTATGTATGTCTGTGTTATTAATCTTCTTCTTGTATATTGTTCTACAACTTGAGTAGCAACACTAATTAGAGAAGTGATATAAGTATCATCATCATCATAATCAGAATCAACTCTTAAAAAAGCCTTAGCCTCAGCCAAAGTAATTGGAGTTGAAGCTGGAGCAGTCTTTAAAACTAACTTACCATAAGGAACAAAGTCAGTCCCTCTTAAAGCATTAAAATTATAGTTGTAGTATTCCATTGTTTTAAAATAAAGGAGAGAGGATTTCTCCTCCCTCCATATTAAATAAATTACGCCTCAATCAATTTAACGAAAGCTGTATCATTTTGAACAGCATCTCCGTCAACTAAAGAAGTCAAGATGTATCTTGGCTCTCCAGTTCCAGCGTTAGTGTAAATGTCATAAATAACATCTAAACCACCGAATTGAGCAATGTGTACTTTAGAGAAATCTCCCATTAAAGCGTGGTCTTTACCAGAAGTACCACCATTACCAACGTTTGGAGAAACAAAACCATAGTAACCATTCAACTCTTTGTTAGCGTTGTCCCATATTGGAGAAACAGATGTAACTTGAGCAAGAGCTTTAACGGTAGCGTAAGCTGATGGATTCAATAAGTAAGCCATTCTAGCTCCTTGTAATTGAACACCAGCAGCAATTAGGTCAGTTTCCATAGATAACCAATCAGCAGCAGTTACCGTAGTTGGTCCAGTTGCAGCATCAGCAAATATAGATTCTGGAGCATTAGTAACATCTCCAGTTCCTAATAAAGCAGCCTCTAAAGTAGAAGCTACCGACATTGCCATGTTTCTTCTCAATGCAGCCTCGATTGAAGCATTTTGAGCGATAGCCTCAGCAGAAACATTTACAATAGAGATAAGTTTCTTTGGAGATAATTCTACACTAGTAGCAGTACCGTTAGCAGCTGGAGCAGAACCACCAGTCTCTTGAACAAAACCAGAGTTAATAGAACTAAATACTGGGAACTTCATGTTATCGACACCAGAGTAGAAATTAGCACCAGCAGAAGCTAAAACTAGATTAGCCTCTAATTGGTCAGTCCAAGCCATAACCTCAGTAGCATTACCAGCACCAGTAGCAACAGCAGCACGAGTTAAGATAGATGATGGTATACCAATACCTTTAAAAGATTGACCAGTGTAACGAGCCTCATTACGAGCCTCTTGATCCATCTCTTTTACAAGACCTTCCAAACGACCAGTAGCAGCTTGTTTCATAGCATCTTGGAAAGAATAATCTCTGATTTCTTTTGGAGTGTTTTGTCTCTCTTCACTTACAACTTTAGTAGCTTGTAACTTTTCAAAAGACTCAGCTCTTGCAACCATTTTGTTTAGGTTTTCAACCTTTTCGTTTAAAGAATCAAAAGAACCTTTTTCGTCATCATTCATATCTCTTCCCTCGATTGAGTTAACAAGAGATTCCATTTTCTCAACGATTTCAGCTCTTTCCTCTTTATAAGATTTTGAGTTTTTCATTTTTAAAAATATTATAATTTGTGTTTTAAGACTTTCAAACGCATTTCAGCGAGGGAGCGTTGGGTTAAGTCTATCTCTTCTTTTATGCCCTCTTCTTTTTCTTTAGCTAAATTCTCTTCAATTTTTTTAGCCTCTTCTTTTTCTTTCCACTCTTGCATTGAGCGTAAAGCAACCGAACTAGATGCCTCATTATATGCTGGATAAGTCACTGCACTTACGTCGTACAATCTTGAGACTTTGTTAATGGTTCTAATATTCATTCCATCTTTAATCTCCCAAGAATCATCCTCTACAATAAAAGCAAAGCTAGATTGATTAATTGTTCCGTCTTTTAAAAGCTCCATTAAATCTCTTGATGTTGATACATTAGGATTCAATTTAGCTTCATATTTTAAGCCTCTTTCATCGACAGATAGTTTCAAAGTTCCATTAGTTGTTCTTGCTAAAGGAATACCGTCATGATTAATTAAGAATCTAACATCATCCTCTAAACGACCTTCAAAAGCCTCCGAGCCGATAAATTCTCTAAAGCCTCCTAAGTCATTTGACATTGAATTAAACACAGCACCATAGCCAACTACAACTGGATTTTCACCATCCATTCTGACTTCTAAATCTTGAACATCAATTGTTCTTATTTCTTTATTATTCATATTTATAGATTTTTCTTCTTTTCCAATCTCTTCCATTTTTCGTTTAGTCCAAGCAAAGCCAGGATCACCACCCCATAAAGCCCATGCTATTCTACCAGCACTTGGATAACCATCGTCTCCACTATAAAAGCCTTGACCTTCTTTATCAACTTCATGTCGACTAAAATAAGAGTACATTCTTTTAATAGTTTCAATGCTTAGATTTACTCTATTTTTTAAATCTCTAGCTCTTGCAACTCCTACCTCTGTTCCTCCTCTTCCAAACTCTTCTCTCCATTCTAATCCTTGTTGAGCTTCGTCTGACATCTCTTGAGTTGGCTTAGTGTTTATGTCCTCTAAAGCTCTATCCTCATCATCCTCTATTTGAGCGTAACAAATAGCCAATCTTTGGTCATTGTCATACTCTTGCATAAACTTATCAGCAACACATCTCTCAATGAATTGCTCTTCCGTTTCGTTTGTATTTTTTTGAGGTATCGGCATTACTCTTTATCCTCCTCTTCAACATCTCCAATAGGAGCATAATTTAATGGCATGAATAATTGGTCTCCCTCTGGACCAACACTATTCAAGTCCTCCATTCGTCTTATTTCATTAATAGACAAAGCTCCAATACTAGCCATCTCACGATAATAGGTGGCTCTAGAGGAACTATCTCCTCTCAATAAAGCATTAGCATCCAATTTGATTGTAAATAGCCCAAATTCGTTTTGTCTGAATAATTTACGATTTAACTCTTGTTCTATTAAAACCATGTAAGGAGTTAATGTAAATCTAACAAAGTCAATAGATAAAGCCTCAATACTAGAATAGTTTGCAGCCTTTTCTAAATGTCCAATTAATGATAATGGAACTTTAAAGATTCTAGCAATCTCTTCTATTTGAAAACGTCTTGTCTCTAAAAGTTGATACTTGTTAGCATCTATGTTAGTCTGCTCAAATGTCATTCCCTCTTCAAGAATTGCCGTTTTACCAGCTACAAAAGAGCCAGAATAGTTTTGATTCCATGAAGTCTTTAATCTCTCAACAGCTTCTTTTGAAAGTTTGCCTGGATGTTTAATCACTCCACCAACTTGAGCTGAGTTTCCAAGATAACTATTTGCAGTGTCGTTTGCAGCTATTGAAGTTGCTATTGTAGTGTTTTGTGCTTTGAGTACACTCACTCCCTCACAACCATTAAAAGTTAAATTAAAGAAGTGAAGCATGTCCTCTTTCATCACTCCAATCTCATAGTCTTTAATGTCATAGTAAATATTGCCCTCATGCTTTATTACTTTGACATCCTCTGGATTGATAGGTATTAATGAAACTGGTCTTGCATTGTTGTCTCTCTCTATATAAAAATAAGCATTTCCCTCAAGCAATAAGTTAGTCATTAAAGTATCAAGGAAAGTATAAGGAGTCATGTATTCATTAGGGTATCTAGAAAGTAGTCCGTAAACTGGATGACTTATGTCGGTAATCTTGTCATCATCCTTTTCTACTTTGTAAACTTTTATGGGTAAGCTAGATATTGATTCACTAATAACACGAACACATGAATAGACGGCACTAAAAGTTAGTGAAGTGTCTCTATTTACAGCTGTTCTATTAGCAGCTCCATAGCCACCAAAAACAGCTCTTAAAAAGTTGTCTCCTCTTTTTTCAGATTTGAGAAAGTCAAATAGTCCCATAAAATTGTAATTACATTACAAAGATAACATAAATCGCAAAAGTCAAATCCACATTATTCCCCTCTCGTCATAAGTAGATGAGTCACTAGAGTCATCATTCATGTAACATCCAAGAGCCATAACAAGAGCAACCATTCCGTCAATCTTCTCTGTTGATTTACTTTTATCCATTTTAATATTACCAGCTGGATCAGTTTTCATTGCTAAGTTAGAACACATCCATCTTAATACTTTATTTCCAGCGTGGTTAATTTGTTTACCTAAAACTAATTTTTCAAGTTCTTTAGTTGGTGTTGACATACTAGCAAATCCTTGACCGTAGGGATACATAGGTAAAGAATCCTCTACAAGTTTATTTACTAACATACTGCTATTCCATCTATCATAGGCTATCTCTTTTATGTTTACAACCTCAGCCACTTCTTTTATTCTTTTTTCAATGTAGTTGTAATCAGTAACATCTCCAGGAGTTAATGATATTAATCCCTCTTTCTCCCAACCTATATAATCTACTTGGTCTCGTCTTGAACGAATGAAAGCATTTTCTTTTGGAGCAAAGAAATAAGGTATTATTGTAAACCTATCATCTTCTGGAATGATTAAAACAAAAGCAGAAATATCTCTAACACTTGCAAGGTCAAGTCCAGCATAAGCCGTCATCCCTTTATAGTCCTCTAAATTAATGGGAGCTTTATTACATTCCATCCATTGTTGGTCTGATAACCATTTACTAGCTGATGACATCCATTGGTTAAGATGTAACATTCTAAATGTGTTCTCATAACTTGGTAGCTTTATAGCTTTCTCTTGTTCTCTTTTAAGATAGTCTAACTTAACTACTCCACTTTCAAGTCCAGGATTTGCAATCTTGAGAGCCTCTTCACTTGTCCAATCTGTTTCTAAATCACAAGCATACTTGACATAGTAGAAACTAGAATCTTTGATTATACCCTCTGATACTTTACGACCATACTCCTCTGTCTTGTAGCATATCGACTCACGATTGTAACCAGCAGTAGTAATCGCTATTGTCAATGGTTGCCTCCTACTACCAACCGAAGTAGTCAAGGCATCCCATAGGCTAGAATCTTTCTGAACAAAAAATTCATCCATACAAATAAAACTAGCGTTGTATCCAAACTTAGAACTTGCCTCAGAACTAATAGCCTTAAATGCTGAGTTGCTTTTTTCGTGGATAATAGAGTTCTTAAATACTTTAAGATTCTTGTTTAGTTGATTGTCAGCTCTAACCATTCCACTAGCAACATCAAATATAATACCAGCTTGTTGTCTGTCTCCAGCAGCAATGTAACATTCGGCACTAGGCTCGTTGTCGGCTAATAACATATAAAGAGCAATGGCACTTATAAGAGTTGACTTTCCATTCTTTCTTGGTAAACAAATGTAAGCAGTTCTAAATCTCCTAAGTCCAGTATCTCTATATTTCCAACCAAATAAATCTCTTACTATTGTTTTCTGAAATGGCTCTAATATAAATGGCTGACCTCCTAACTCTCCTTTGATGTGCTTGATGTGATTCTCAATAAAATAAACAACCCTATCTGCTGCCTTGTCATCAAAGTAAAAAGTCTTGTCCTCCTTTAGTTTCATTAGTCAAAGAAATTGAAATCGTCAGTCCTCTCCTCATCTTGCTCTGGCATACTAAGAGAAGCTCTTGAGCTTGGAGTGAATCCAAATTGAGTTGCTATCTTAATCGCATTCTGCAAAGCGTTCTGCATTACTTTATATTTAGGAGCAATCTTACTAGACCTCAACCGACCATCTTTGTCAACCGTTTGCTCTGTGAAATTGCCTTGTAACTCTTGAGCTATCTCTCTATAAATTCCAATTTCATTACAATATGCTGCAAGGATCGAAAGGTCAGTTAAGTGTAACATTTTAATATTGGCTAGTTCGTTAGTGACTAAGTCCCATTCGTCTGCACCTTGTTTATTGAGAAAGGAGGGAGCTTGAGGCATACTTACAACTGCCGTTGTTTCCATCTCGTTTCCCACTAATCGAGACTTTTCGAGTGTGCCTTTTAGCTCCTTAATTTTTGTTGGTATTTTTTTTCTCCCTCTCATTTTATTGAACTTAAACTGGTTTTAGTTTGGTATATCTATACCCACACGATTTAGATTTAATTATGCGTATAAAAAATGAAAAC
>Ga0208645_1001119_pt1 | contig 24660 bp, 32 predicted proteins | sample VirMetDEL_Sep_01_FD_184519 | JGI IMG/M metagenome (GOLD analysis project Ga0208645, IMG submission 184519) | Aqueous microbial communities from the Delaware River and Bay under freshwater to marine salinity gradient to study organic matter... | ecosystem: Environmental > Aquatic > Marine >... | reverse complement strand
TGTCACGCGACGTGACTTAAATGAATCCGAACTAGGTCTAGGTCCAGCGTATCTGCATCAGAGACAGTTACTCTGGCCAATTTAAGGATTTAAGGGGGTTTCCTGAGTACAGGGTATCCTGAGTCCAGGGTTTCCTGAGTATACCCCCCTAATTTAGCTTAATTTAAGTTAAGAACCCTGCCGACGACTGGGATGTTATTTAAGGGGGTTTCCTGAGTATACCCCTAAATTAGCTTAAGAAAGAAAGAAAGAAAAGTACCAAAAGAAAGAAATAAAGAAACTAATAGATGTAATAAGGTTTATCTTTAGTGGGTTATAAGAATTAACTAGTTATATATAATATATTATATATAATATAATAATAATAATTAACTAGTTAATGGTTACCTGTATCAATATTAACTAGATCATAGCTATAAACCCAGTCAATATAAGTAGTTAGCTAGATAAGAAGTTAGTTATATCAATGAGTTAGGGGTTAAATAGGGGGTAAGAGGATTAATAGGGATTTAACATTAGAGATGCGCCAGGAAAGCATGAGGATATGCGTGTAAGCGCATAAAGTGTTAAATACTACAAAATCAACAACATAGCTCTATAAGGCTCTCTAACAGGGTTTAAATAGTAATTATGGGGAAACATACCCAACAGTACTATTAAGGGCCTTCTAGCGCCTTACAGGCGCAATTCACGGCCCTTTAGCAATAAACTTCATCCTGCAGTTACAGGAAATAAAAAAAATTAAGAAAAAAATTCTGTTTTGAAGAAAAAATTAGTAATGAAGGAGCCGACGGTATGGCTGTTAATAATCCGGCATAGGCAATGGCATGTAAGGAATAGGGCGATAGCGTCTGGCTTGGAATTCAACCGAATAAAAAGCCTGGTCATCAGTGCGTTGAGCCCGTCGGCAGTAATCAATTGCTTCGTGGCGATCAAAGGACTCAAAGACGAAAGCTTTTTTGTTTGCGGATGCGCGACGCATCACGCGATAGGGATTGATTCGTTGAGGCATGGATTAATCCTTAAAAAAAATGCTTGCCTGACGGGGCAAGCAAGAGTAAACAGAATCGCTCATCAGCCCACGACTCAACAGATGTGAGTCAAGTACGACCAGGGAAAATCCTGGGGACCTGCCATCAGCCAACGCTGAATCGCCAGATCACGCGATGCATAGAATTATACACCAACAGGCTGGACCAGTTCAACGGACTCGACCCTCCATGAGTCGCTGTAGTAAGCATTTGAAACTGAACAGGACTGGGCTAGTGCGTAAGCCTTTGGAAGGGCTTTAGAGAGGTTCTCAGCGAAGACAAAGAATGAGTGACACTTTTTAAGATCAGCACTGACGATGTTTACGCAGAATGTGTTCACTTGAGGTTGGGTTAGTACTCGATTGGTATAATAGAAGCCTTTAGCTGGGTGTCAATCCCCAGATACTAGGTATTTATACCTATCGTTATAATGAAGAGTCAAGGGCTCGTCACCTTTGGCACCATGTTCTTTTTTCAGGATCATGGAGCTTTACCCTGCTTGGTGGATGCGGGTTAGAAAGTGTCAGCGCGTGAGCGGCTTTTAATCCACCAATTATTTGGAAGATTTAGGGTAGATATTATGCCGACAAGATATGCAAGAACCGTTAATTATTCCATCATTTGAGTTGCCAGACGAGCCAGTATTACCGGCACCGGTAATGGAAATTCCAATTCCGGATTTACCAAAATATGAGCCTATTTTTATCCCCCAAAGGGTACAACCGGGATCGATTGAACAGCTTTTGGAACCGAAGGAACCTGAGGTCCCTCTTGAAGACCTTCAAAAGTTTTTGGAATCTGAGGAAGATCAGGAACCTGTTGAAGAAGAGAAGACGCCTTCTGAAGAGTCTGAATCTGAGGATAGAAGCGTAAATAAAATACTCCAGCAGGCACTGCCATACCTAAGACGAAGCCCAAAGTTAGATAGCTTAGACGGGTGGCCATGGGAAGATGACATCGAACCTAGTCTTCCTCTTGAAGAAAAAGAAGCTGAAGTGCCGGCAGAAAAAGAACTCGAAGGTGTTGTAACTGTTCAAGTTTTAGGTATTGGATTACCTATGCCTGAACCTGAAATTTTAGTTGCAGCAGGTGCTACTGCTACTACATCTGTAGCGGCAACACTTGCTACAACATCATTAATAAAAAAATTATCTGGTGCAATGAAACCAGTAATCAAAAAAGCTATTGCGAAACTGCAGCACCAGGAGATTGAGGAGCTTTCTTGGGGGCGAGAGCGATTGGCGCAACGTCTGCACAAACTACCGAATATGGACTATCGGGATGAAACATAAATCCTTTTTCCATTAATTCAGCACATTTTAATGCACGAATCAAAGCATAATCTAACCGCTCTTTTTCTAATCTTTTCTTAGCTAATGCTTTACAAGTTTCAACCATTCCGCCATCTAATGGAAAGCTAACAGTTGCTTGTAAGCCAAAATTCTGATTACGTACATATTCTGGATGTACATCATTAGTGAGATAAAACGGGGTAATTGTTAAAGTGCTAGAATTACAAAAATGACCTGGGGAGAAACTTTGTTTAGAGTATCCCCCCTGGTTGATTTGCACTGCCTGATTTGATACTGAACCTGAACTAGTTGCAACTGGATTAGATGTAGCACTGATGTTTTGTTCAGCAATTACAGGCAGTGGCATGCAAGTGGCTACTGAGAGAAAATAGACAGCGAGTTTTTGGTTGAGTTTTGGTCGATTGTCCTGGTAACTGTCTCCAGTTCCACGACTCCTGCTGCTCGTTCTACAATTTCGAGCTGAAAGGCTTCTTCTGGGTTCGTTACTGAAAAGGTTGTTGTCGCATCGTTCACTGCCCCACTGGGCGTTACGTTGGTTCCCGACCAACTGAAATAATCTCCCGCATAACGCTCTGTAACGACTGTTTCGGAAATTGATGATTCCGTAACCGTCGTGGTTGTCATGCTCCCTTGTGTGAAGTTGGGAACTGCCGTTTGGGCTTGGGCTGCTGGAGCCACTAATGCCGCCAGGGCAATAAGCAATGACCATTGCTTCATGGTTTTGGTTGGGGTTGAGGATCCTTTTTAGGTTTCTTATTGTCATCATTGTTATTACTTTGACCTGCTCTTGTGATTCCATAATGTGCCAAACAACCGGTAAAAATTGAAGCGACAAAGGTAGGATCAGCCTTTATGATATTTAAATATCCTGCAGTAAGAATTGTTGCAGACCAACCCAAAACTGAAAGATGCACGATAGCTGCAACACGATTAGGTGATCCCTTCTGCATGTCCATGTTAATGCCGCAACTGTTTTAAGCTTCCGTCTTGACAGGCCGTTGGCATGGCTGTATTATTTGGGAGTTCAAGGGAGTGACCCATGGCAAACAAAAAGCCCAATCATCAAATGCTTCGAGAGATTATCGAAGCTGCTGGCTCAACTATCGTCGGCGTTGGCTTCAAGAAAAAAGATGGCAGCCCACGAGAGGCACGCTTTAACCCTCGTGATTTTAATGAGATCAAAGGCACGGGCAAACCTAGTAAGGATCCCAACATCTTCCGGTTCCGTGAGATGCATAACAAGGAGGAAGGTAAGACCGTATGGCGCAGTCTTGATGCACGTCGGATTACCTTTGTGCGCTTTAAAGGTCAGACCATCCTATTCAAGGAAGAAGTTTGATGGCTAGTAAAAAACATCTTTCCCGATATACAGAAATTGTTCTTGAAGAGCAACGTCAAATATTTATCGGGAAACGCGATGGTTCTTATTACATCAATGAGAACGGCGAAAAGGTTTATTTGACGAACAAACCAACAGTAAAACCAAATCGTAGATTCAAGCCAAAGCGTGGTGCGTTTTATCGCAGCATGCAAAATCAATTAGGTTTAAGTGGAGAAAAATTAAATTTAATCAAAGAATAACTATTGGGCTTCAAGTGGGTGACACCTGTCCTTTATTACCGACCTGTGTCCTGAAGGCCCCACCTGTATAAGTCCCAAGCAATAAAAGAGGGGGCATTAGCCCCCTTTTTTTAGTCTTCATCATCAAAGATCTTTGATGCTGCTTCAATATAAGATCGAAGCTTAGATTCTGCTTGATTGATGATTTCATAACGATAATCATCAAATGACTGGCCGACGTGAGTGAAGTGAGAGACCTTAAATTCAGGCATCTCTACATTCATTTCGACTTCAATGATGTCGCCAACACGTTTTTTATTTAAAGAGATGGGCATAAGAAAAAAAGTAATTCACCTATTAAGTTTATCAATAATTACCGCGCACGAGCGGTTTTGAATGGGTGTTCAGCAAAGGCGGCGTAGATGTAGTTTCCGCTGGCAGCATTGGAAAGCCCAGCAGTCGATGTTAACCGAAAACCGTTTGCATTAAACTCAATGTCATCTGCGCCGTTGAACTCAGCACCGGTTGACTGTGCACTTACATAAGCGTCATTACCTCCCGTGACTACGCCTCTCATTGTGTCCCAAATAGGCCACCCCGCTGGACCACTGTCTGTGCGTTTGATCATCACCCATCTCGGCCTAAACCCTGTGTAAACAAACGGACCATCAGTTGCGCTGCCATTCCCGACGTAGCTGCCGAAGGCGCTGTAGCCCTCGACTGGGGCGAAGCAGTAGATAATTTGATCACCGTAGCCACTGAAGGCGTTACCTGTACTCAATACAGAACTAGTAGGATTAGTGTTATTCCAGATGTTATTGTTTGTTACTTCCTGATCTGCTGTTTGCAATCGTAGAAATGAAGTTATTGGAAGGGAGTGGTGCCATACAAACCAGCCATTAGAAAAAGTAGTAGGCTTCCAGAACCACATAGCGGGTACTGCGTTTAACCCGTGTCCGATAGTTGAGCTGGTTGCAGTTGGCATAGTTACTTTGACAATCGAGAACCCCGCATCAGGATTCGCCCTCACCTGAGAAGTGATGGAGCCATCAGTGTTGGTGACGGTAGATGTTCCAGCGTTCCAGGCCCAGGCGACATAAGCCTCCGAATTGGTGTTGTACTCAGCATCAGCACCCAGCGCAAAACCATTTGAGTTGAACGCCGTCAGACCATCAGCGTTAGCGACCTCGGCATCAATGGTGTTGCTTTCAAGCTCGTTGGTGGCACCACGCACCGTGTCAAGCAGCTTGTGACTGTCAGCTTGAGCGCGGTTTTTAATCCATACGAGATCTGGAGAGAAGTCAAGACCACTAATGGTCTGCGTTGAACCGTTACCCGTATAGAGCGCCACATCCATCACCGTCGAACCATCGGCAATCGTTGGATCGTCTAGGTTTGCAGTACACAATGCCTTGTAGCCGCTTGGGGCGGCGTGGGCGAAGGCGCGTTGGCCGAAGTTTACAGTTTGGGTGTTTTCATAGGCGCAAACTACTGGAATATACGATCCAGTTAAACCAGTGAACGCTGTTCCTTGACTGGTTCCATTCTTGTAAAACGTTAACGTACCTGCATCCATATCAATAGCAACACCCATGACATCACCTGTTGTGCCAGTTGCCCCGTATGCTGTTGGAGTATGAGCAGGTCCTTGATACTTTTTACCATCAAAAAAGTAATATACGTAAGAAATTGCCTTAAAAGTAATAAGATAATTGGCTATTGTAGGACCAGTAGCATCAGAAATTCCTGCAAGTGTATATTCGTCAGGAGCTACAACTTCGTAGTACCATTTACCGTAGCTTGGTATTACCATCGTGCCAAATGCTGATTCCCAGGCGCTAGCAGGGCTCGTAAACTCAAGTGCACCATTACTAGCTTGGTAAGCAGGATCAATTGCGCTATTCAACGTGCAATAATTCCCGCTCACCTCACCGCCAGCACCTGTATCAGTCTGCGTGCCGTTTTGTGGGGAGTCGAATAGGGAGTCGTTGCCTGCACCAGCAGTGACGCTGATGTTATTAACCGTCCACGTATTCCCATTCCCAGAAGTGTCCGTCCCTAGTGCAGCAACGCTGCTGTTATCGCTGAAGGGAAGGTGGAAACCGTTGGTGCCGTACGTTCCAGCGTATTCGATCGGCTGCCACACACCGTTATCGTCAAACTCACCGAAGTCGGTGGGGTCTAGCGCTTGGCCGTCTACAAATTGAACTTCAGTCAAATATCCGTTTAACCACTCTGACGAACCCGCGTCACCGCCAACCCTGTGCTCGGCTGCAGTATTAATTGCAAAATCAGCGTTTTGGCTTGGTTGCGTAGTGTACGTTAAAGTTTGCTGAACTCCATTCACATAAATTTTTGTCCTATCATTTGCTGACGCTTGCGTAGTATCAAAAGCAAACACAACGTGATACCACGCTGACGGATCTCTGAACTTACCAGAAGTTTGGACATTTAATGTTACACTTCCACTTGTTGTTGAATAAAAATAAAAATTGCCCAGATAAACACTAAGTACATAACGATTTGAACTGCCTGCACTTCTTGAAAAAAGAACAGCGTTTGCATCCTCAGCGCATTTTTTAAGCCAACCACTCCAAGTCCACGTCCTGCGATTACCTGCAGACGACGGGGTTCTATTTAGATAAGCACTGTCATCACTGTTAAACCGCAAGCTGCGTTCAATCTCATAGCCAGCGGCACTACCAGCCGACAGCAAGGAAATGGCAGAACCAGGAATAGTCATTAGCTAACAGGCTCACTGATGAGTTTGGCAGCGATGTGAGTACTACTCACAACGTAATAGACAATTGTACTTGTTGCACTCAATGTAGTACCAAGATTTGGGGCACCACCTTCAAACTTCCAATAAGACCCATAAGTTAAGGCATAAGCCGTAGTCGCATCTTGCGTAATAGCAATTGCACCAGATTGCCCGGCAGTTAAACTAGTAGGATTACCAAGAGTAGTTGTCTGGTTAATTGTTAATGAAAAATTATTTCCCAGTGAAAAATTAGGAGTTACAGTCGCGGCTGGGGTCAAAGCAATAACTGATCCACGTTGTGCCGCTGTAAATGATTGAACTACATCCGTTTTTGCAGTATCAACATCATAAGGCTGCATCGGATTACCGCCAGCGGTAGATCCATCATGCACTACAACAACACTAAGGTCAGTGTCAACAGTTACTTCACCAACAGCCCCAGTAAAGCTTGAATGTTCAGACGTTGTGCCACGTCGAAACTGTACTTGCTGTGCCATCAGGTAAGACTCCCGTAATCAGTAGAACCGTCAATGGAACCCGTGATTAGACCAAAATCAAGATTTCCAGGCCCGCTAACTGTTAAGGTGTTAGCAGCATCATCATGCGTCAATGTAATACCACTGCCGGCGACAAGGAAAGCAGCAACTCGGTCATCAATCGACTCCGACTCAAGCAATTCTGCTTTTGTGAGTGCCATTACTGGTAAAAAGTCGCAGCCTAGTCTGCCTAATTCTTACATTCTGGATGCCAATTTCTAATTTGACATGTTTCTTTCAAGTCATCTGTAAGGCGTGGATAACTCCTAGCGGATTCAATCGTATAGCCAGCAATTACAACAGCAACGCCGGCAGCAAATGAAAGCCAAAGCTCTTTTGTTTTAGACATGATCAAGATGGTTTTACTATTTGCAAGAATTCAGCAACGGTCAAGGCAGTAACGTAAGTTACTTTCCATTTTTTTGTAGGATTCATCCTGTACTCTTCAACGATACGGCCAACAAGGTGTGATGTCAAGTTCCCAATCCTCTTTGGGATGGGTTTTGATGTAATCTGCAAGATACCGCTTCATCTCAACCAAAGGAACACCAGCCCTTTTGGCGGCCTCTGGAGCGTTTAACTTCCCGTGGAATAAAGCGTCGACGTAATCTTCAACAACTACCATTTAGTTTTGTCTGCCCAATACGCTGCAGACATTTTACCTTTTTTAATGTTTTTAGCGTGGCGTGCTTTAAATGATGCACGTTTTTGTTTCATCCGATCAGATTCGCCTGATTTGGGCTTGCCGGCAGTTTTGGCACCTTGCTCCCCGAAGCGAATGGTTTTGACCTTGTCGCCCTCTTTAGCGACCACTACGTGGCTCTTTTTAGGGTGATTAGGGGTGCGCTTGGGTTTGTTATACCCTGAAACGCCAGCACGTTCTAGACGTGGATCTTTCTTCTTGGCTGCCATTATTTCTTCCTCTTCTTAGCAGTCTTTGCCGCTTGTTTAAATTGTTTGGCAGTAGGGGCCCCTTTACTTCCAGGCTTACGCATACGTTCATCGCTACCGGCTTTGATACGTTTACGTTTCGCGTGAATGTTAGCGTAGAGCCCCCGTTTCGCTGCCATGACTAACCTTGATCAGTAGGCTAGTCTTCCTGATTAGACCATTGCTTCATCAAAGATAAATTGATCAGGATTGGCTTCAATACTTGCCATAGTATTATAATTATTGTTGAGAACTACCTTTTGATCACCGCTGCCGAAATAACAAATGCCATGATCTGGGTCAAAGAAGACACGCACCCCACGAGGAATAACACCACACCAACCCAATGCGTCTAGAAGACCATTCAAACGCTCTCTAGTGGTATCACTAGGATTGCCCTCGCTATCGTAATGGCCGCCAGCGTAGACATAGACTTTGTCAAAGTCTTTACCATCTCCAGTCATTGTGACATGAAGGATTGGGTTGTTGAAGACTAAAACAGTAAGATTTAGATCTTCGTTGACTTCTATAGACGTGTTTTGATATGCAACTTGTTTTGGCGTTGGTCGCCTAACATAGTTGATAACTTCATCCGTTGCTCTTTGAGTAAGCATTTTATTGCTTCTCATCTTGGACTTTATGTTAGCGACAAAAACATGATCTCCTTTACGCAGATCATTGACGGTAACATTGTAAATTGGCTCAATTTTTCTAGGTTTAGGAATGAATTCCTTAACTTGAATAGTAGGCAATGATTCTAGCTTTTTGATTTCTGCATGCCATTGCTCATACTGATAGTCTTCATGGCCCATTTGAGCAACCAGGTCTTTTAGTTTCTCAAGGCGACTGATGGGCTTGCGATTGACTCTGTTCATGGATTAATCCATCTGTGCCTTTGCATCATACAGACTCAAAGGTCAGGTGTCAAGATAGTCACAACGGATAGAGGTAGGCTTTACGCCGGCAGGAGTAACCCTGTTCTCATAACCGAGGAATGCTGCTACCCCTATGGTCACAATGACAAAGAAATAGATCGGTGACAATTTAGTCATCAAAAAATACCTCACCAAAGGTCGTGCCTTTTAGTTCATCTTCAGGGACTTCATAAGTAAAAAACTTATGGCCACATTTTGAGCATTTACGAAAACGCTTTATTGTCCCTTCTAGACTCCAAGATTGGATCAGATCAGAAACATAACCACAGTTTAGACAATTCATAGTTTTAAAAGGTGAATGCGAGCAGGGAGACTTGAACTCCCACGACCGTAATGGTCAACAGATTTTAAGTCTGGTGCGTCTACCGATTCCGCCATGCTCGCTGATGTTTGCTGCGTTACAGTGAAAAGTTGAAACTTTGATAAGATGAGCAGCTAAAAGGTGTGCTGTGACAGGCTGAGAAGCTTAAAGCTTCGATGCTTTGAACAGCTAAACATGATGCTGCGACGGCGTGAGGAATTAAATATTCCGACGGGATGAGCAGCTAAAAGGTGTGCCGTGAAGAGTTGTAAAGCTTTTGCTTTGTCTACGTGAACGGCTTAGAGTTTTGCAGCGTAGACGTGAAAGGTTTATACCTTGACTTGTTGAGCTGCTTAAAGATGTTGTGCGGTGAAGGAGTGAAAAGCTACGGGCTTTGTCTGCATGAACCGCTTAAGATGTTTACCGAGAAAGATTGAGATGTTCAGAACATCGTTTACCTGTTCGGCTTGTTTCTATTGTAGCAAATCCTCAAACGTTTTGTTCAGAAATTTGACTACATTTCTCAGGTCTTTATGACTCTGAATTCGTGCAGCATAATAAGGATCATTAACGTCCCTCGTTAAACTGCGATGGGTTTCATTCTTACCAGGAACAGGTAAACCGGCTTCAATAAACCGAAACCGACGAATTTCTTTATGCACGTCATACCATAGCTGAGCGCCAGCAACACCAGAACGGAAACGATACGGTGATCCTCCTAGTGCTTTCCAGAGCATCTGCAAGCCAAACTTATAAAGTCGGCCAGATTCACTAACCCTACAAGACCATACTGCTTTCAAGGCAGGAGTGATTTCATGCAACTTGATATCACCTTTGCTATATCCATGCTTTTCGCTTTCACGACTGGCTCGTGGCAATGGAAACGCCTCAATGTTTCGGAGAACAACAGCTCCAGGCTCATTTGAAGTCATTACTGCCTGCTCAATTGCAGGAAGCAAGTCTCGGAGTTTAGAGAAGTAGGGATCATCATACTTGTTAGTAATACGATGATTGTTCAGCAACCTGTTTGAAGTGTTGATTACTTCATGTTTAATTTTACTTGTAAAATCCCAATCAGCATCAGGATTTCGCACTTCATACAATGGTGAAGTCGTTTCAGGCATGTGTTGCCCAAGGAAGGCGAGTACAGCCGCCTCTAGTTCGTCGGACTTATATTTACCCTTAGAATCACATTTGTATTTGTCAGTGTCAATATGGCTCCAATCGCTAATGATTGGATCGTTTTGTTTAATTTTGTCCAGGAACAAACGAGTTGACTTCCACGTATGCTTATTTGGATGCACTCGTACTTGAATCCCTCGTGAATTGCAGCCAGCAAGGAAACCCTTGATTTGATTAAAGGTTAAATACTGAGCAAGACTCGCCGTCTTTGATTGTGGTCGTGCATGCAAGGAGGTGTTCTCAGTAATCAAAACACCTGGGCCGACATACCAATTGAAAGAAAGAAAGTCTTCAATTGAATACGGTTTGCCCAGCTCTCCACGAACAGCAACCCAGAATTTTTTGGAGCCAAGATCAACACCATAGTAGGCGTCTTGAGTGGTTTTTTGAATATTAGAGGTTTTCATTTGGTAAAGGAAAAATCTTATTTACAAACTAACAAACCCCTATTATTTTCATCCCCACACAAGTTTCAGCAGAACAACACTCAGCACAGTCCACCAGTACGCTGTACCGAATGTCACAGAAACGGCCCATGCCGCCAAAAAGCATGAGCCGAAATAAACCACACCAAAAATAAAAATTAGGACTAAAGCAGCAAAAGACCCCGACTTTTCTTGAGTGTTTTCAACCAGCTGCCAAAAGCTTTCTGTGTTCTGCTCCATTGCAGTCTAATTGGATACACTACTTTCTTATAGTGTAACGTCCATACTGCACTGCCAGGAGTAATCATTTCTTCTTCCTCCCACGCTTGCTTTTTTGCATTTGACGCTGAGCGATTGCTTCTTTCTTTTGTCTAGTAACTTCCAAGGCTTCAGCAACAGCTTCCTCACGACCAGGACTTTCCAAGCCTAAACGATTTAAGGTCTCAGTCCAGAAACTGCGTTCAAATGTTCCGCCGCTCATGATGGCAATTGAGGGTATGGTTTGCCAGTAGGGACTTTGCTGTACCACCAGCCTTTTTCGTCGGCGCTCAGCCGCTCCTGATATAAAGTCAAAACTTGAATCCATTCGGTGCCGTGCAGGTCTCTGGCAGCAACAGAATAACTCGGACACCTAGAAGAAGCAAGGTCTGGAACAAACCTTTTACCGATCCTGTTCCAACTAGGTTGCTTCCCTTTCCATTGCATGTTGCAGCTAGGCCAAGGTAACTCCTCGCGGTCAAATAATTGGCAGCACGGTCCTAGGACTTGATAGACAAAAGAGCCTCCGGGTGACCGGAGGAATTTGCCGGATCGCTGTGGGTGCATCAGGTTTGAGGGTTCTTTTCGCTTACTTCACGCAGTGAAATAATATTCATGCCATCAAACACCAAAACCTCGTGGAGACAGTGCTCAATCTCCTTCGTAAATTCAACCATCTCCGGGATGTCATCAAAGGGCATTTCAACGATTAGTTGACCTTCTTCGCAAAAATCTTCTGCGTGTTCAGCGAGAAATTCAAATCGAGCAATGACCATGATGCGATCCTATTTCATACAGTTTACTGAGCCCTTGAAGCAGAAGCCTGAACAGATTCTGGAGTTTCAACGTCATCAGTAGGCTCCCGATCTGCCGGCGAAGGTGATGCCTGGTCGACCGAACTATCTGGTACGGCTTCCTGCATTGCGATCTCATCTTCTACTGCTTGATCAACCTGTTCCTGGTGATCTTCGTCAGTACGAGCGATCTCTTCTTCAATCTTCAGGTCAGGATCGAGGATGCCACCACGTTGAAGTTCATCTAACACTGTGCGCTTGGAAAGTAAACCTTGGGAGTACAGGTTAACGAGTTGTGCGATTTCTGATGCGTCCAATGGTCTGCTAATCAAACTATCGTTAATCGCGATTCCTGATTCAGACGTGATCTGATCAAATTCACCGCTGTATGCTGCCCAAAGGCGCATGACAGTCGTGAAACTGGATGTTTTGTTACGGGTTAATGCTGCAACTTGTGATGCAACTTGCGAAGCGCGAAGTGATGCTTCAGTGGCAGTTTTAATATTTGCTCCATAAAGGAAGTTCAGACTGCTACGATCCATGAGCAGTTCAAGGTGTTGAATCTCGGCTTGGTGACGCTCAAGACTTCGACCAGACGGCTCAGCAAATTCAAACTTGCCACCTTCTGCATCAAGATCAACGGCAGTGTTAGGGCCAAGGATCAGGGGAATTGGCTTGCCGTCGGGGCCAATCTTTGCGCCAGTCCTTACGGGTACGGGCATTGCACATTTATGCAACAGCTCCTGTAGATCAGAACGCATCTGAAAGTGCTGAATAGAAAGTTCAGCTAATGCGTTAAGAGGCATATCGCCATGCGCAAAATGAGGATCCGTTGCTCCATACCAAACCAATGGCACAACAGGAATAGAAGTATTGACTTCTCGCTCTTTAATCTGAACCCATTCCCGGTCGCGCTTCTCTAAACGGTAGGTCTCGACAAGGTTGGGACGAAGAACATGGTAGACAGCATCAAGTTCTACACCATAAGAACCTGGGACAGCACGCTGACGGAATTGACGGATTGTTGCATGAACAACACGTTCCCGACCGCCGTCATATTCAATTGACCAGTTGATCACATTAGCGCGATCAACCATGATCAAATATGGACGACGATCAGAGTTCTGCTCATCAAAGAAATTTGTTTCCCCTTGTTCTGGTGTCATGTCAACCATGACAAACACACCGCCATCCCTTAACGCTTTTTCGTCACAGCGGTTCCAGAAGCTTTGAATGCTTTCCCCTTGAAGATCAACATCAGTTTCCGCCTCCAGTAATGAGGCTGGGGTGTCCACCAGTTGGAAACGATTAAGAAGGCCAGCGTATGCACGAATACTGTCGCGGTAAATAGGAGCGTAGGTAGATCTTGTTAAACGTGCTTCGTAAGCCGCCCTTGGTTCTGCTGGTTCTTGGCTTAAATATTTTTCTTTGATATTTTTAGTGGCGCCAGTACTGTCAGCAAAAGTGCCATCAAGCAGATGCCAACAATGATGCGCCAGCTCTAGCGCTGGCAATTGACGAACCAATTCTGGTCGGTGATAAGAAACGAGCGAAGGATCGTTCGTCGGGTGTGGTACGCCCAGCATTGCTATCTCAGCGGAGGTTGGCCTTCTCGGCAAAATAATGATTGCCGCATCTCGCGACTACGGTTAGTCTTCCTTACCCTTTTGACGGCACAGCTCCTTTGTCGTTCATATAACGACCAGTTACTGCATAGCTACGCAAAGGTACCTCTTTGAGTTGACCAAATCGAAGTTGGCCAATGCGCATTCCAGGGGTCAAAATGATCGCATGACGTTGATTAACGTTATGCAATTCAAGGGTGATTTGACCACTGAACCCAGGGTCAATATAGCCGGCGAGAAGGTGATCTAAACCTTCCCGACCACGACTACTTTTGAGTTGGAAGTTTGCCTCCAAGTTAGAAGGAATCCTTACAAACTCTTTTGTATGAGCAAGGATAAACTGCCCAGGGCAAAGCTTATAAACCTCGTCATCTTCAAGATTGTGCTCAATCCATCGGGTGCGAAGTTCAGCGGGTCCACAGATTAAACCTTCAGATTGAATGATATTGCCTAGCGTCACATCAATTGACGCTGGATTGATCATGTCAGGGTCAAAGGGCTCAACGAGCCCCATTGACCGACACATCTCACGAATTTGAAAGTCGACAAGATTACTCATGATCAGATCTTTTGACCGACTTGATCGGCATCTTTGGTGGATTCTTGAAGGCACTTGTCGCTATCGCAACCAGCAGCACCTTTAAGTTCATAGTCAGGTGAGTCATACTTACTCAAAACTTCAAGGAAGCTGACTTCATCCTTCTCGAAGATTACCGGGAGAGCTTCCCTCCAAACTTCAGCAAGGTTTGAGAGTCGATCGTAAGTTTCTTTTTCGATTGGCTCGAAGGGCAAACGAGGGAACGTCTCATTGGCGTCAAAACGGGCCAGCAAGGCGGCTGAAATGTACCCAGTACCCTGTTCCATAGAATCGTGGATCATCTTCGCCAGAGCCGGAATTTCAGCCTCTCGGAATTCCAACGTTGCGGAGGTGTTGTGCTCGGTGTAGCAGTTCTGTACCTGCATATAAAGACCCCACTGAGCTTCAATCGGAAGCTGGCTCAGGTTAAATGCATCACAACCGGGAAGATTTGCCCAGCTGACTTCTGTTGGGATCTCCACCAACACCTCATGAACACGGGGATCCAAGATGTCATCCAGCAAGTTACCTTCTTCATCCTTAGCGGATTGTGCTGGGATAACGTGGTAACCCCAATCACGAAGAGCAGAAACGAGTGGATCAGATTTACCGAAGGTGATACGGCGAATGAATCGCTGCGCTTTAGGTGGATGCCAACCACTAGAAGCCCCAGTAAGAAGTGACTTCGTACCTGCAGGCTGCACAGTTGTCATGCGGTTTGGAACGCGCAGATCGTGCTTTTTGCAATAGTTAACGATGGTATAGCGGACAATATCTGCCCAGCGAGTCAGATAATCTTTTTCGCGACGGATGAATTTACGACCAATGGTGTTATTGGGACGACCCTTCATCATCCAATCGAGCCATTCGGCACCGAAAGCATGTACGAAGAAATCAAACAGACCAGTAAAACTAACACCAACGATAGGATCAATCTCACGGCTGTACTGATAACGGTCAATGTAGAAATTGTGATGCAGCAGTGCAGCTACTTGTAGTGCGCCGGCAGTAAACGCATCGTCTTGAGCCTTTTGATCGGTTGGATCAATAGTGTTTAGGTGGATTTCAGCAAGGTTGCAGTGGAAATCGGAACCAATGATCTCGCCACAAGGATTAAGGCCATAGCGATTAAGACGATGCTCAATCTCTTTCATGTCCATGTTGTAACCCATAGCCTTACCAAGACCTTCCAACATCTCAGCAGCACTGGCTTGATCTTTTTGGTAAAACTCAATGAAAGCAGCTTTCTTTTCGGCGGTGTTTAAAAGGTCGGCGTTAGCACGAGCAACTGCTTCTGGCACATACTGAATAGCACCTTCGCCAGAGTAAAACTGCTGACGAATAGACTCCTCTACGGTTTCATAGTCAGGAATTTCATGGAAACAGCGGGTATGGTTTGCCATCCGTAAAGCTTCTTTTTCAGGATCGACACGCCAGTTACCTTCTTCATCCTGGGTGTAAAGACCGAGCTTGCAGTTAGCAGCTTCCTCATCGTCAGCCCCAAATTGACGCATGCCGGCAGAACGGCGAATATTGCCAGCAACTACACAAGCTGAAGCTTCATCAATGAGAAGACAAGCTTCAACAGAATTAAGTTGACGCCCGTAAGCCCTATTAAGAATTGCTACAACACGACGGAACATGTCTTCCAACTTGATTGGATTTGCTGTACCGCCAAAACCTTTAAGGCGTTCGCCTGCTGGACGAACGTTGCCCAAATCAATGATTACGCTGATCTCTTCCTTAAGGTTTTCTTCCGTTGCCAATTCAATAAGAGTCAAATAAGCTTCTACCCATCCTTCGCGACTGTCGCCAACGTAAATAACTGTATTACCGTTATTGGTGGTGAGCCATTCGGTTTTTTCCAGGCGGTCAGGAGGAAGGATGTCTCCTGCTTCTTCAATGGCAGCAATATTGATCTTGGTCTTAATTTCAGGCAAGGCGTTAATATTTTTGCTCTCCAGCATTGCCCCTGTTCCAGATCCCATCATGGCTAATTCCATGATGTGACGAAATGCTGCAGTATCATTTACATTAGTTGACGTACAGTTGTACCATCCACTGAAGTTTTTCTGTTGAGCACCCCACTCGGTGCCTGCAACCCAGAAAGCTCGTCCAGAAGGAAAGCAGTGTTGCTTGAGGGCTTGGTCTTTGACTAACTTCTTCTCGGCGTGATCAAATTTGCCGACTTCGGCAATTGAATCAACACAGCGAGTCATTGCCTCTGCAAAAGACTCACGTTGACCATCTGCCTTGCGACGAGAATATGTACGATAAAAAACAGCGGCTGCGCTTGGTGCTGTCGGCTTGAATTCAGGCATTTCACCTTTGTTTCGGTGAAAGTAGTCTACCGCGATTTACCAGCTGTCATGTCATGTGTCATAAACTTTACAAGATGAATTTCCGGGGTTTTGTTCACAGAACCAGTCCCACCACTGCTCTCGCATTTGTTCTGTCATCGGGGGCTTGGATGGGACAAACTTTTGTGGGCGTTCCCAGACTTTGCCGAACATCTTAATAATCATGGTTCTGCCTATAAATCAATGCACTGAGACCAGGGACAAGATGAAACGACTCCTCAAGCGTGTCCTTAGAAGACACGTCAAGAAGAGTTGCCACCAGGAAAAGGTTGGGATGGGTCTTGGCCGAACACAAAAGCTCAGCCTTTAAATTGACCCAAAACCCGATCCTGTTTTTATGGTGACTAAACAGCACCACTGCCACCTCTGCATACTTCCCCTGGTTAATCAAATCCCAGAAGGCTTCAGCGATTGATGGCATGTGGATCATTTGCCTTGGCCTCTATAGGGCTTCCTAGAAGGAGAACGTTTTGTCCGACCTTGGTTCAAACGTGTCCTGACACGCCGACCATCACCAATCCGAGTGCGCTTGGGAGGATGACTCTCAAAAGAGGTCTTGTTTTTGGAGAACATTGATAGCGAGGCTACTCTTCATCGTAACCACCGAGGTAATCTTTTACTGGCATTGTCATAACAGACTCAATGTGGGCGATTGACAGTTCGTTGTCTTCTACCTTGATTGAAGGACTTACGATGGGACGTAGTGTTTGCATGTAAATAGGCTCTGCTGCACAGAGAACCGCCAACACGGCATGATGATCAAAGCCATCACCTGCGATGGACTGGACTTCGCCAAGACGACGCCACAACCATTTCATCTGTGGGAAGTGAAGGTTTTCCATTAATGGCGCCAAAAGCCACCTAAATTCTGGGCTATGGATATAAAGGCGTAACAGGCGCTTCTCAACAAGCTCCCTAGTAAATTTAAAGGATGGACGCTGCCAACCCTTAATGTGGACCGTAGTACCCTTAAACTCGTGAAACCCTTTGGCTATCTGGGCTGCGAGCGATTGTTTGTTTTGCGCAAGGCGGATAGAAGCCTTGTCATAGTAATAGGAACGCAGTGCTGGGCTTGAAATCTGAGAGAACAAATCTTTGATCTTCTTCTCAACTTCTTGAATCTTCAATTCATCATTGAAGTCAAGTGTACTCAGCCATTGATCAAGCGTCCAATCAAGCCATGATTGGGCATTGGAAATAACAGAGGAAATACTGTTGCCGGATTGAATATAGTCATCTGGATCCATGCCGTCAGGCAATACTGCGACGCGAACATCAAGTTCACCTTTGAGCGTATAATCCTTGACGGCATTTAAGAATTTACTGATGGCGGTTATGCCACCAGGGTCAGAATCCATGCAAAGCACAAAACGCTTTGTTTTGCGAAGAAGTCTTCTCAGCACCCCTTCAGAAGGAGAAGCAGTGCCCTGCAAAGCAACAACATTTTTGATTCCTCCCTGCCACATTGATACAACGTCAAGGTGACCTTCAACAAATACACACTCATCTAAAGAACGAATATGCTGAGCAGCACGATATTCATTAAAGACGATATCGGACTTGTTAAAGATTAAATTATTCTCAGTGTTTTTATATTTAGGTTTTACGTCTGGCAGTATCGTTCTTGCAGTAAACCCAACAAAATTGCCGAGATGATTGCTAATTGGCAGTGTTAATCTTTTACTTATGTGGTCATAGCCAATTCCAAACTCTCTTGAAGCTTCGGGCTCTATGTTCCTGCTTTGAATAAAAGCTATGCTTTCAGGATAATCCCTAAGGCTCTTACGATAACCGATTTGTTTATCAGTTACATCGTCAAACGCTTTTTGCCGTATCGCTTTATTTTTTGCTGCCTGTTCGGGGTCTTCGTTTGTGTGCTGAACATCTATACCGGCGGAAGCTGCTACTTTTTCACATGCCTGTGCGAAGTTAATCCCATATTTCTGAGAGATAAACCCTATGGCGTCATCATGGTGCTGACAGACGTGGCAAAAGACAAAACCCTTATCGTCACTAACAGTTAGTGACGGGTTACGGTCATCATGCCAAATGCAGTGTGTAACAAATTCTCGTCCAACCTTTTTCAGGTATGTGCCGTCACGCTGAAGCACGTCGGATACCGACAGCGCCTTGAGTTTACTGATTGTCTCTTGTGAGACGGCCACGAAAAAAAAGTCAACTAGGGGGAGCTTATCCGGCCTGCAGGGGAATGCAACTAAATTGGTTGAGTCTAATTTAAGATTCTCTAGATGTTGTGTGCTCTACATGACATTGCAGGAAGTCTTGAATAGCCTCAACAGGCAAAATGTTTGTTTTGCTACAAAAATAGTCTTCAATCGCCTTCCTTTGTTTGGCATTTAACATGTTCCATGCACATTCTGCATAAAATCTATAGTGTTCTCCAAAGTTGATTTCTTCTGGTTCCAGGCTTTCCGTTGGCTTAGCGTGCTCATTAATCTCAAGCGGTGGTCCAGAGCACACACTTTTGATTTCCTGCCATTCAGATATTTCAATTTCTAACTCCTTAGCGATTTCAAGATCATTAGATCCGCGATACATTAACCTACGACCTTTGATCCATTTCTCGCGCATTTTGTGCGTCAACCGCATTGCGTAAGTGCGATCTCTGATCCAATGCAACAGTTCACCCCTAATTGTTGGGACTGCAAGACTGCTGAATTTAAATCCAGATTCAGGATCGTAACGATATGCCGCCTTACATAATCCCTCTAGTGCCGCACCTTCAAGAGTGTCGTAATCAATATCTGTTGTGCGTTGTAGCTTCCAAGCCTCACGTCTTGCAAGGTTAATATTTTCAGAGGCGAGAATTTGCTGCTCTGGGCTTAATTTAAACTTCTTAGCTTTTCTCGCCATTGTAACTTAACCATACATTTAATTGTATCACCAAACATTAATAGTTTTAACACCTTCAATAACTCTATCTCCACGACCCCATGTAACTTGAGTGATCTGAGGTGCAACACGTTGAAGTGAATAATTAATTGCCATTGTTAATGCGTCAACTTGGTCATCATTTTTTGAAGCAGGGAACAATGAAAACTCACTAACAAAATTATCTAACCAGGGTGAACTAATTGGTAGGTATACGTTACCCGCCTCAACAACTGGGACAATGCCGGCAGCACGAGCCTCCTTGCTCTTTTCAGGCTTAAACCCGATCAGTCCAGGCACTTTCTTTTTGGCCATCTGGTAGACCGCATAACCACTAGCAGCAAGTTCAATCACCGTGCCGTCAAGTTGATGTCTTTTGTACATTCTGGCAATCATATTCATCGTGCCAATCACATCCGTTCGCTCTCTAAACAAGTCCAATACATAGAAAGATGGACCAGCCTGTCCAACAACTAAACCAACCACATAGTCGCTGTTTTTAGCGTCAGTAAACGTACAGTCAATGGACAGCAAGATTCTTTCAAAATCAGGAATAATTGAATCATGCGAATAATATTGCCACCACGTTGGATCAAACATGTTGCCGCCGACGGGAGCAGGACGTTGCTGATACAACGATGCAAATTCCCTGGTGCCGATTGCCTCTCTAATGCGCTCATAGTCCTCTTCGTCATAGCGCTGGGGGCAAAGTGCCTGCCCCTCTTCTGTACGCCAGTCAGGGATCGTTTCGCAGTGCTCTGGGAGCTTGGGACGACTACCTTCATCTTCAAATAATGCCGGCAGGTCAACAATCGTCCAATTCTCACGTCCCTTTTCAGATACGTTATTCTCATTCTCAAGCAATTGACCAATCATGTCATTTTCTGACCATCGCGTCTGAATAACGACAATTGCTCCAACTTCTGGTTCAAGGCGGGTATAGAGAGTCGATGCATACCAATCCCACAACTTATCCATCATTCGGGCACTTTCAGCGTCTTCCCTGTTCTTAACCGGGTCATCAATAATCAGCAGGTGACCAGAACGACCAGTAATTGCGCCACCAACACCAGCGGCCCATAAACCACCGCCACCTTGAGTTCCCCAAGCGTTTACAGCTTGCTGGGAGGGGTCTAATTGACCGCCCCCATCACGGTAAAAATCGCGTGCCTTACGAGAAAAACCTTGACTAAGTTCTGCTGAATAAGACGATATACCTACATAACGATCTGGATGAGCCTTTAGATAAGCCGCCGGCAAAAGAACAGAGCTAAGAAGACTTTTACCACTTCGTGGTGGCACTTGAAGAATTAGTCTATTACAATCGCCGTCAATAATCCTTTGTAGCTGCTTGATCAGTGTCGCATGAAACTGATAAAACTTGTAGTTAGGATAAACCTCCTTAATAAACTTATGCAGTAAAACCCTGTCACCCTTCTCTCTTGTTTGCAGCTTCTTTTCTCGCAATGCTTTCAGCATCGCTTGATTCTGCGCTGATCTACGTAAATAGTCTTTCCCTAGCTTTTGTGCCATTTAAAATCTGACTAATCCATCTTCAAGCGCTTTCACCCATTCATCAACCGTCCATTTGTTCAATTCTTCACATCGCGGGTCATTTTCATCCCACTCTAAGGTAAAAGAACCATCTTCATTTTCTGTGACATAAACCAATGGCAAATCATTCGTCGATGATGATGTCATCTTCATCCTCCTCTACTTCTTCTACTGTAACTCTTTCTAGTTCCTGTTCTACTAATTGGAGCATATCTTCCACTCCAAGTGCAGATGCCCACGCTTGACGCGATTGTTCAGTGATGTTTGCTGTAGCACGTAATAAACCAGATACTAGCGGCAAAGGAACTTCCTCTCCACTGTCTTGAGCGTCTTTAACTCTCTTTGTTAAAACACCGAGCAAGTCTTCCGAAATTTCCATCATCATCCGCGCCTGCCTTTCAGATGCATCACGGAATTCAACGATGGATCGTTTGTGTTTTTGTTCCCGAAGTTTTTCTGCATCCTTCCAGGTCAATGCAACCTGTTCTTTATCCCATTGTGCAGCACGTTTTTCCCAGTTATATTTCTTTGCCCAGTTTTTGATTGTTTGACGATCTACTTTTGCAAATTTTGCAACGGATTCATAATCACGCTGGCCACCCATATGTAAGAAATGTTGGAACGCAGAATACTGATCAGCAGACTCATGTTTTCCATAACGTGGCTTAACTTCATAACCACGTCTAAAATCGTACTGATGGATGGCCACGCGACACTATTAAATCGCGCTAGGTTACCGTTTTAGGTAAAAGCAGCCTCGTAAACATCAGGAAGCTCCCGCTCAAAAATAGCAAGGACTCCTTGTGCAATTTCGCGGTGCTCTAGTTGCGTTTCAGGACCAGAACGAATCTGCAAATAATGAATCCACGAACGAATACTTCCATTCATGTAGATACGAGTTCTTGAATTCAACGGAAGAATCCCCCTGGCGCATTCTTTACCAACACCAGCGCTGACCATTTCCATGTAAAGGTGTTCGGATTCTTCAAAAAGCTCACTAATTCGACGATAAAAGCCGCCAACTTCTGCGGCAGTTAGATCATTAATTGTATTTTGTCGATTCTTCAGGTCTTGCCGGCGGAGATGAGGGATCACTGCACTACCAAGATGGCCAACGTCTGAATAACGTTGCGAAAATTCTTGATATGAAAATGAACGATGGCGAATGACTTGGGCGGAAATTGCCCTTGTCGTATTGATTTCAACGCACATGTTCGCCATTTCAAATGGAGACCAGTGCCTATGTTTGATCAAATACTTAATTAACCTTGGAGCAGTTTCACGACTGGCCTGGTTGGCAGGGTTTGAAACCCGTGCTAACTCCGCAATCATGTGTCCCGCGTCGGGTGTAATCCACTTAAGCTTTACACTAGAAGAGTGGGACGAATTCATCATTGGTTTTGGTGACGGCAGGCTGATCATCTTGAGGCGTGGGCTTATACCACTTAGGGTAATCTAGAAGCTTAAGACTAGGCTGTCTAGTAGGCCACTCGTCTTTTTCGCGACACTCTTTGAGAATCCGCAAAGCCTTCTCATTGCGGTAACGAGCGTTTTCAAGCATGAACCTTGGAACCTCATAGAAGTCCATTGTGAACGGGTCAGTGCGTTCAATTGCAACAAAAACAAACCGAGCAGGTTTGCCATAAATTAGCTCTGCAGCATGTGAATACCATGCAGCTTGGAAGTCATATCCAAGATCAACAAGTTTTGATTGGAACTTTGCCGGCGAGATGTTATCTGTTGTCTTAAGGTCAAGAACCAAGACTTCATCTTCCATTGGGATGACACGGTCGAGCCTTGCTTTACAGGCGACACCATCTTCTCGCCAGTAGATTGATACCTCGTTGTATTTACGATAATCAGGCTGATCTGGATTAAACCATTCCAACCCTTTTAGTGCGTTAGACATTCCAATAACGGAATCCCACTGCCTATCGCGACCTTCGTTCGTAAGGATCGTCTTCTTGCTGTTAGCAGCACGCCACTCTTTACCTTCCTTGGTAGTGAATTTAATCCCTTCAGGTCGTTGAGTGAATTGCGCGTCAAATGTCTCTTGACCTTCAAGGGTTAAGCAATGCACAGCGGTCCCCATGATCATTGCCGGGGAAGGAATTAGCCTGTGCTTGCCTGCACTCACATAATGAGCAGGGCTTTTAAGAATCGTCTTCAAATGAGACTGACTTTCCCCTTCTGCCTTACGGTAAGGAGTATCTGCCTGAAAGTAAACAACCTCAGCGTCAGAGGATTTCATTTGAATAGTGCTTTACACTTAATCTATCTAATTACAAGTCGAAAATTCTAATTCTCCAGCAGCTTTCTGCTGTCGGCCTCTTGTAATAAGAGATTGTTGCCTTCTGGATAATGGAAGCGCGGTCATCCGTCCATAGGATTTTATTGGCCGTATCGAACAATGCGCCCATATAGTTGTCAATATCGCCCCTAGCAGTACCGTAGCAGTCAATTTCAACGGCAATAGGGTGGTCAATTGGTTCATGCTTCCAAGCCTCACGAAGCAATCTGCTGCATTCTTTACGCCAATCCTGGTAAGGTTTTGGCATGTAAGTCCCACGACTCGTCACCCTTGGACGAGCCTTAGACATTAGCTTGATAGGAAGAACGATCTCGTCGTAACTCAAATGTCCGTGCCTCCATACATCTGAAACAATAATACATCATCCTGTGTATTAAAGAAGTCAACTACCTCTTTATAAGAAGATGTGCTTTGTTTTTTCATTGCTACTTTCAACAAGACAAGGTAACCAATCAAATCATTGATCACGTCTTCATCAGATGCGAGAAGTCCTGCTCCACGCTTGATACGGCTAAGCTTGTCGTCGATCCTTACCAGTAACTGATCAACTGGTGATTCTTTGCTAAAAATCCTGACTGGATCTAAAGCACTGTTACCATACTTGGCATTCTTCTCGAGTAGCAAGTTTTTGATGTCATCGCAAACAGCAGCGATGTCAAGATGGGCGGATACATCTTGCGTCATATAGATTGAATGCTTTCTTGTTTTCAATTAATTGTACCTGGCAACCGTTCTGGGAGCTTGTGATGACACGAGCTTTTCTCCAATCGTTATTTTGCAGAACATAGACGGTTTCGTCATGTTCAAACACTGGCATAGGATGCGGGGATTTATTCATCCACGCAATCGCCTCTAGTTGAGCCCTACGGTCAAGAAGAGATTCAGTTTTTGGCATTAGCTTTTTGAGTTCGGACGATTTCATCCTGGGACATGTCTAGGAGCACATGATGAGGTAACTGAGCACCTAGCGCAGATACCCAGTTAATAATCTTAGGTAGATTCTTACGGTTTTCGCCGACAGATAGAACCCAGAGGTCTTGCTCTTCATTATATCTCAAGATTCCAATAGACACCATTTCACCTAAAACCTCTTCGACCAGGACTTCCAGTCTTGAATGGTCTTCGATCTGGTAGTTCTCAACCCCATCCCACGTACCAACCTCAAGGTCGATTTTTGCGCAGTGTGGTGTCAAACAAGCAAGGATTTCTCCAAAAGTAACACCTCCTCTATGCAAAAGAATTGCAATAACATAGGGCTTGATGTTTGCATGGGTGAGTAATGGGGTTTTGTCGATGAAAGGCCCAACTGCCCCTG
>Ga0208645_1001118_pt1 | contig 24672 bp, 32 predicted proteins | sample VirMetDEL_Sep_01_FD_184519 | JGI IMG/M metagenome (GOLD analysis project Ga0208645, IMG submission 184519) | Aqueous microbial communities from the Delaware River and Bay under freshwater to marine salinity gradient to study organic matter... | ecosystem: Environmental > Aquatic > Marine >... | reverse complement strand
ATACACTCCACCGATAGAGTTGGTATTCGTCCATCGTTGTCGGTGAAGCGATCGGGGTAGGGCGAGTGGGACTTGCTGTCAGATTAGCCCACTTCTTACATTATTTACCCGTCCGAGTGTGAAGTCTTATTTTACTAAGACCTCATCACCTAACTCGCGTACAAACTTCGGTAGTGCGAATGTTTGAGAGTAATACTTGTACTTTTGAAAGCATTTCATGTTGTCGAATCTTTCTTTACATAACTCGTATACTTTGTCATGTGAGTACTTGTGAGTTTTACCGTCGTAGTCTGTGAATGAGACTGTGACATTTTTACCGATTAAAGATTTGCGAATGATAAATCTTTTGCTTACTAGTGTTTGAATTTTATTTGACATAATTTTAATTTTTAATTGTTTACATTTATATTATCTACTTTACTTCGTGTTTAGTTTGTATAACTTTCTTCACGTAGGAGCTCAAGCTCTCTTATTTCTTTTTGCACTGATCGTGCTTGTACATACTTATCGCAGTCAATGTACCAGTCGTACTTTTTGTACAATTCATTTAGTTTTTCGTTTATACTCATAATTTACATTTTAATTCGTTACATTTATATTATCGAAGTAGTATCGTGATTAGTCTGTAAATGCTATACGCGGTGCTATACACCGCAGGCGGTGCCGCGGTTATTCCAGGATCTCGAACCCGATGATCTTACTCTCAATCTCGTGGTTGCGCATGAACCGCAGATAGTTATTGAGGTGACCCTCGCTCTCGAAGATCTGGATCCGTCCGCTGTAGTTACCCATCCAGTTCTTTGTATCAATTCGTACTTTCATAGTTAAACGTTTTTGTTGGTTGATGTTATCGTGTTTAGGTGTGATACGTATTCCTCTGTGGATATCTCGTTCTTCATACGTTTAAGGAATAGTCTGGTGACGTCCACATTGTATCCGTCTTTTGATTTGATTGTTACAAACATAATTCTAAATTTTAAATTCAAATATATTATCGGTGTAGGATCGTGGTTAGTCTGCAAAACGGCAGGCGGCACTATGCTATACGTGCTATGCACGCTGCGCTGCGCTAGTAGCTATCCCGGAAAGCTCTAAAAATCTGCAGGAAAATCCAGGAAAAGGTCAAAACATCCGTACGATTCGGATAAAACAACGGGGACCCGGCAAAAATAAAATGGTTTCCGTAAAGTTTTATGTAGTTAAAAATTAGTATATAACCCCAAACCCCTAAATATCTGATACTTTTTTTTAAAAGCACCCCCTTAAATTATTTGGGTACCTAAAATATGTGACGGTAGCCAGTTAAGATATATATAATAGGTAGCAATTGTCACCCCGATGCTCGTAAAAACGGTGAAAAGCGTGTGAATTAGTATTATATACGTAAAAAGAATTAAATGGGTAAGCAAAAGTTATCTCCGGCAGCCGCAAAAGCCAAGAAAGAGCGCGATTTAAGGTATGCCAACAGTGATGACCGCAAGAAAAAGCGAGCAGATAGCCAAAAAAAGCGCCGTGCAGCTAAAAAAGCAGGTAAAAACATAAAAGGCAAGGACTATGATCACTATACTGGAACTTTTGTAACAGCTCATAGAAACAGGGGAGGTATGAACCCCAGCAAAAACGGTACAAAAAACGAATAATATGCCAAGAATAGACAGCTATGACCTAATAGGCTCCGTTGCAGACGATGACCTGCTATTAATATCGGACACCTCGGCAAATAACACTACAAACAGTGTAGAGATATCAAGTTTAGCTAGTCATATTAACATAGGCAAGCAAAACCAGTTAACTCTAACAACAACTGGTACATCAGGTGCGGCAACATTAACTGGAGCTACGTTGAATATACCTCAATATTCTAACAGCACAACTTTTTCCATAACAGACGGAAGCACCACCGGCCAAATGTCAAACGGTGGTACACTTAGATTTACTTCAGGAACAGGGATTAGTGCTGTTTTAAGCGGATCTGGCTCTAGCTCAATAGTTACAATTACAAACTCATCCCCTGATACGGGTTTGCCTGCTATTTTAAATACTTCAGGAACACCTTCGCTATCAACTGGGGTTACTGCAACTGAAGTTAGAACTTTAATAAGCGCGGCTTTAAATAGTGATGTGACTACAAATGCTAGTAATATATCTACAAACACTAGCAGCATTAGCACGAATACATCTAATATAAGTTCAAATACAACAGCTATTACAGGTAAAGTAGCTAAGACCGGCGATACAATGTCTGGTGATCTTACTATCCTAAAAACCAGCGGGAACCCAGTCCTAGCAATAAAAAACGAAGAAACTACTGGCGGAAATTTTCAAACCGCTATAATTAATGTACGCTCTAAAGAAACAAGCACAAACACAGAAACAGTTGGATCATTTAAAGCACACGGGCCAAACAGCATAAATACTGGAGGCGCAGGAAATGTTGTTATACAAAATCAATCCGCAGCTGGAGGTCAAGTTGTAATAGCATCTAAAGCCGGACCTCCGACTGGTACTACCTATTGGAACAGATTTAAAACAAACGGTCAACTACAACTTGAAGAGTACGGATCTGGTACGTTAACAGGAACAGCCACGCGTAACATAAGCGTTGATGCAAGTGGTAATTTAATTGAAACACCTAATGCAATTGCGCAAACCAAAGGAACCTATACTCCGCAATTAGTTTGCTCAAATTCTGATCTTACAGTAAATAGTTATGCAACACAAGTAGGCAGGTGGGTAAGAGTGGGTAACGTGGTTACATGCGATTTTACTATAATAGTTAATTTAAGTGATTTAACTATAACTAACACAGCTTCAACTGCAAATGTAAAGATACAAGGAACTCCTTATGATGCAACATCTAGTGATCTTGTGACTGGGTATATCTCTTATTCTAGGGGATGGGAATTATCTTTAAGTGATGTTATAGTATTAACAGGCTCTAGCTATATAGGAAATTTAAATTTTCAGCCAGGATTAAAAAATACTTCAATAACTAATCACTATTTACCAGACGATTTACGAGTAAAGCATTTTGCAAATGTAAATTCTAATTTTCAAATCATGGGTAGCTACACTTATGTAACCAACACATCTACGCTTAACACCGGCGCAGCTGTAACATAATAAAAAAAATATGCCTAAAATATCATCTTACGTAATAAACACTACGCCGGAAGCTACCGATATACTAATCGGAACAGATGTAACCAACGGGCAGACAAAAAATTTTACCGTAGACTCTTTGTCAGGAGTTGCTTTAAATTTATATTTAAAACAAACTAACTGGCAATTTATATCTACAGACCCCTCCCCATCAGAAAGGCCTTACGGAAGTTTATCTTTTCAAAATTACGGAGGTGACGGAACAGCCTGGTCAAGCATTAGCAGCATGTATATAAATACTCGAATGCCAGACAACCCTGTTGTTTCTTTACCTTTTTTACAACGTTTAGTTGGTGAAAATATTATAATACAAGACGTAAGAGCTTCGGCTAGGTTCGGAGTATATAAATTAAATTCCTTAACATTAGTCAGTGACGATATATATGATATGTCGCTTACTTATGTTTCAGGTAATTCAACATTAGCAAGACTTAAATACTATTCAATTCAATATGATGAAGCAAGCAACGTAAGTGACAAGCATTTTGTTTTTACGCAAGCCAACCCATCAGCACAGTGGACTATTGTTCACAACCTTAATAAATATCCGTCGGTAGCAGTTGTTAATAATAATGACATAGTTGTTAACGGCGAAATAGAGTACACATCATTAAATGAATTAACAGCAACTTTTTCCGGAGGGTTTTCTGGGAAAGCATATTTAAACTAAACAAAAATGGCAATAAATTATTTAGCAAGTCTTGACCTAAATCAAAACGAACTTATCCATGCTCGTATAGAAAACCAAGCAAACGATACCGCAGCTGGAACAGGTGTTGAAGGTCAAATATATTTTAATACATCAACAAATAAACTAAAAGTTTACAACGGGTCAGCCTGGGAATCGGTAACTACAGGTACTAAAGTAGATAGTTTATCAGCGGCTAACGGAACATTTGTTTCTTTCACGGCAGCCTCAACTGCTACTGGCGCTGTAGATTTAGGTACATTCGACCTTTCCGCGTCAGGTTCACCTGGATCAGGTAATTTTCTTAGAGGCGATAACTCTTGGGCTACTCCTGATTATTATACAAATAGCGATGTTGATTCGCATTTAAATACAGGTACGGCAACCGCTGCTCAGATTTTATCATGGACAGGTACCGACTATGACTGGATTGCTCAAACAACTGGGGATATTACAGGCGTTACTGCAGGAACTTATTTAGGCGGTGGCGGTACAAGTGGTACTGTAACTTTAAATCACGACGCAACATCTAGAACAGACACCACTTCCACTGGATCTCCAAGTGCAGGCGGAACTTTTACAGCTGTTGACAGTGTAAGCACAAATGCTACAGGTCACATAACGGCTATAAATGTAAAAACAGTAACATTGCCAACTGACGGACTTGGTGTTGAAACAGTAACAAGTGGTAATACAAATACTATAACAATCGGCGGAACTGCTGCTGATCCAACCGTATCTGCAAATACTGCAGCTGTTGCAAATAACAGTGCTAACCTAGCAACAGGTGATCAGATATATGATTTTACCACAGGGTTAAATGTAAGTACGTTTACAAATGACTCAGGTTATATTACAGGTAACGAGACTATAACTTTAAGCGGAGATGTTACCGGGAGTGGTACAACTTCAATTACAACTACAATTGCAGCTGGAGCAGTTGATTTTGCAATGCTTGCAGGAGCAGCTGTTGTAACATCAAGTGAAGGTATAGGTAGTAATAATAACAATACTACAGTGCCTACATCTGCAGCGGTAAAAGCTTATACAGATAGTGTTAACACCGGTCAGTTAGTTTATCAAGGGGCATATGATGCTTCGGCAGCGCCTCCCACGGGGTCATCTGTTAAAAAAGGATTTACCTATACAGTAACAGTTGCTGGTGACGGCAGTGGTTTCTTTACAACTGAATTAGAAATTGGTGATCTTATTATAGCTGAACAAGATAATCCAACTACTGAGGCACATTGGACAGAAGTTAATAAAAACGTAGATGTAGCAACAGCTAGTGCAATAGGTATTGGTAATGTAGCAGCGGGCGGCGGTATCGATGTTTCATACTCAAATGGGACGGCAACTGTTGCTGCGGAAGATTCATCTGCTACTAATAAAGGTGCTGTTATTGTTGCTGGAGGAACCGGCATAACAGTATCATACAATTCTGGTACAGCTACTGTTACGGCTGATAGTAGAAGTGCTACAGGTACAATTACAGCAGGGAACACTTCTGGTTCAGTTACACACAGCTTTGGTCTAAATACAATGGTGCAAACTATTGATGCTTCTTCGGGCGATACCGTTTTCTGCGACGTGACTAGAACATCAACAAGCGTTACAGCTTCTATAAACTCTGCTCACGCAAACAATATAACAATTTTAGTCCAAAAAATAGGATAATAAAATAAAATAAAATATGGCAGTATCATTTCTGTCCAAAACAATCTTTGAAGATAATGTAGAACTGCGCTTTGGAGATGGTGAGGACCTTAGAATATATCACGATGGCTCTAGTAGTCGTATAGTAGACGGTGGTACCGGAAATTTACTTATTTCTGGTACTAACCTAATACTTAATGACACAGCAACCGGCGAGAACTTTTTAAGAGCGGTAAGTAATGGTGCTGTGCAGATTTATCATAATGGTAGCGAAAAATTCATAACTACTAGCACGGGTATTGACGTAACCGGTACTGTTAATTTAGATAACTTAACTATTAACGGTGGGCAAGGCTCTGACGGCCAAGTTCTAACCTCTACAGGTTCCGGCGTTGCTTGGGAAAATGCCGCAAGTGGCGGGGGTACTGTAACTTCAGTAGGAATTTCGCCAGGAACAGGGCTAGACGTAAGTGGCAGCCCAGTAACAAGTTCAGGTAATATAACTTTAAACTTAGATCTTTCAGAGTTTACCGACATGACGGGTGACATAGACCCAAGTGTTGATGAAATAATACTTCTTGACAACGGATCTGAAAGAAGAAAAAGGTTTGCAGAAATCTTTGGTTCAAACGCATACAACTCTACGACTATACCCACAAATAACAATCAGCTTACAAACGGTGCTGGGTACATTACAGACGGAAATACCGGCTGGAATAATACCTATGGATTTATAACTGCATCATCAAGCGATACGTTAACTAATAAAGGTGGTAACATTTCACAGTGGACAAATGATAGTGGTTATATTACATCATCTTCATTGCCAACCGTTAATAATGGAACACTGACTTTAAGTACAAGTACTGGACTTGATGGTGGCGCTTCGTTTACAGCTAATCAATCTGGAAACTCTACATTTACAGTTTCATTAGACTTATCTGAGCTAACAGATATGACCGCGGCAATAAGCCCCACTGTTGATGAAATAATACTTTTAGATAATGGTGCAGAGCGTCGTAAAAGATTTTCAGAAATTTTTGGATCTAATGCATATAATAGTACAACCATACCAACTAATTACCTCAAAGATGATGCTTTTGATTCAGGTATTGGTTTATATTTACAAGGAGGATCCTTTAACGCAGGAACAGATACAGTTACTGCTCCTTTGGTTATAGACGAGGAAGATTTTATATACACAAAAGACGGTGGATATCTTCGTAAATTAATAGGCAAAACTAGTGATCAAATTCAAATTGGGCAAGGCGGCACAAGTCTTATTTCCAGCATAAACTTTTTGCCAGGTACCGCAGGCAATAGTGCTGTAAAAATAAACAGCAATACAGTATGGAACGCTGGCAATGATGGTGCTGGCTCAGGATTAGATGCGGATCTGTTAGATGGGCTCCAAACGACTTCTAGCGGCAATAGATGGGGTGTTGTGCCAACTGTTGGCAGTTCAGGTGTTTTAGAAGCTGGTAAGTATATTGATTTCCACGAATCCGACACTACAACTAGCGATTATAATTATAGAATAACGTCTACAAGTGGAAGATTATATTTTTCAGGCGACATTGAAGTGGATGGTGGCGATATATATATAAACGATAGCAACACAAGATTAACAGAAGGAAGTACCAATTCTATTAGATTACAAACAAATAACGGGTATGTTGATGTAGGTCCTCAGGATGCTAATCATTGCCATTTTACAACAGACAGATTAAGCGGCTTTATATTTAATAAGAAGGTTCAAGTAGGCCAAGGTACTCTTAGGTCTGACAATCAAGATTTAGTGCTTTCTAGAAACGGTTCAACAACGGCTAGAGTTGTAATTGGCAGCGGTGAAACCCGAAACGATCAAAATTTTCGAATCAATGCTTCCTCTGGCAACGAAGCTGTTTTAACTTTAGAAGACGGGGATACTTCAGGCTATATTGGCAGTAAAATTGATTTTTCGAATACAAGTGGCAGTATTGGATCTAGAATACAATATATTTCAAATCCCGGCGGTTCAGAACTTAGGTTTTATACAGAAGGCGATACTAGTACTATTGCTATGCGAGTAAAAAAAACAGACACATATTTTAATGACACAGTTCATGCCGACCAGTATGTTGGTCAAACTTATGTAATAACAGGAAGTGTAGATCACACCTTTCAAAATAGCTACGCATACTGGTATTATAATTGGCATCAAAGTACATCTTTTAGCAGCTCTAGATATGCTGAAAATAGCTTTGTTGCTCCATTTGACGGGTATATTGGAAGCTTTTACCACAGAGGTGTTGGGCTGGACAGCTCTAATGCAACTCAGTTAGCTCTTGTAGTTTATATAAATGGCACCGGTACATCAATTTCTAGTTCTAATGTTTCTTTATCTGGCTCCGGAAGTAATAAAGTATTTAAATTTACAAATACAAACGTTAATTCATATGATTTTTATGAAGGTGATAGAATAGAAATGACGTGGAATATTAATTCTCTTTTTGGGGAATCTTGTTATGCTGTAGAACTTGTTAGAAAAGAAACATAAAAATGAATTATACTTGGAATTGTAGAAGGGTTGAGCTTATACCAACCGACGGAACAAATGAAAAAATTGTTGCTAAAGTAAATTGGAAACTTTTTGGAGAAATAGAAAATTACGGTCAAGTAGAAGCTGGCAAGGTTGTTTTAGACACAAGCAATATAGAATCTTTTATAGAGTTTTCTGATTTAACTCATGAAAATATTATCAGCTGGGTGCAAGAAACATTAGGTGAAGACGAAGTAAATACTCTTAAAAGTAATTTAGCGGCAAAAGTAAATGCAATGGCAGCAGAATATATTGAAGCTGTAGTTGAAGATCCACCTCCGCCACCCGCAGAGGAGGAAGAAGAGTAAAAATTAGTAAAAACCAGTAATATATAACATATACCCTACTCGGGATAGAGTAAACCAATAATTAATTAAAACCAAAACCTATGACACTATATTATAGAACCTATTCTTGGGGAACAACATCTCCAAAAATAACCGAAGAAGAAGTCCAATTTTTAAAACATTTAGTTGATAAAAAGAATTGGCGAATTGTACAACTACCAAATGGATATTTTCAAACCGAATACCTTAATCCAAACAAAGATAACGATTGGGTCGACGTAACGCGAAGAGAGACTATCGAGGGTGCAGAAGCAGCAATTGATGCTTCAGTTGAGCACTACAGCAAAAAGCTCGAATTTGCAAAAGGACCTGTAGTTGTAAAAACTTTCGAGTAAGACATTTGTCTAATTTAATTTAATCTAATTTAATATGTCTGACGCAATAGTTAAGAACTTAAACTTTGGAAGCGACGCTCGCTCTAAGGTTTACGAAGGTATTGAAAAGCTAACAAAAGCCGTTAGCTCCACGCTCGGGGCTAGCGGTCTTAGCGTAATACTTGAAAACGATAAAGGCAAGCCGGTAATTACAAAAGACGGTGTAACAGTAGCAAACAATATATTTTTGCGTGATCCTGTTGAAAATATGGGTGCAACGCTTTTAAAAGATGCTGCGCGAAAAACCGTACAAGAAGCCGGTGACGGAACAACAACCGCAACTGTACTTGCGCATTCAATTCTTAAAAATGCATATAAAGCATTAGAGCAAGATAGCTCCCGAACACTGAAAGAAGGGATTGCAAGTGGTGTTGAAAAAGTAATTGCATATTTAGAAAAAATTGCAATACCGGTTGACGGTGATATGATTGACCAAGTAGCAACTATATCTGCAAATAATGATAAAGAGCTTGGTAAGCTTATAAGTGATGCGTTCAAGTCTGTAGGCAATACAGGTGTAGTCATCATGCAAACAACGGATGAGCCGGACACAACAATAGAAGTTGTAGATGGCGTTCAATACGATCAGCCACTTAAATCTAATCACTTTATAACAAACGAAAATATAAACGCCGCAGAGCTGGACAACCCGTATATATTAATATCAGAATCACCTATTCCAAATATACGTAGAATTCAGTCGGTGCTGGAGCATGTTATAAAAAAGAATAAATCATTGTTAGTTATTGCGGATGTTGAGCCTCAAGTGCTGAACACTCTTGCAATGAATAAAATGAAAGGCAATATAAAAGTTAACATAATTGATTTGCCGACTTATGGTATAACGCGAAAAGAGGTTATGCAAGATCTTTGTATGTTAACAGGAGCTAAAGTTATTAATGAAGACCTTGGCGACGATATGGACCTCATAGATATTGAAATGCTTGGAACTTGTGTTAAAGCGGTTACTAATTCAGAAGAAACTGTTTTGCAAGTTGAGGGCAAATCTGAAGAGGTCGAAGAAAAAATTAAAGCAATACAAGAAGAGCTTGAAAAGCCAATGATGCCGGGTGCAAAAATTAGGCATGAAAAAAGGCTCGCAAGATTATCTGCAAAAGTTGCCGTTGTAAAAGTCGGTGCTAATTCAGAGGTTGAATTAAAAGAAAAGCGTGATAGAGTTGAAGACGCTATATGTGCTACAAAAGCCGCGATTAAAGAAGGCATAGTGCCAGGTGGTGGAATAGCCCTTTTAAATGCCGCTCAAAAAATAAAGCCGAGCGGTAAAGGCGAAGAACTACTTTATAAGTCAATTAAAGCGCCTTTTCATACGATACTTAGTAATGCAGGTATTGAAGAATTTGAAGAGCCTACTATTAAAGGCAGAGGGTTAAATGTTGTTACAGGGGGTATGGTGAATATGATTAAATCTGGAATTATCGACCCACTACTTGTTACTAAAAGCGCTCTTCGGAACGCGGCTTCAGTAGCCACAACAATTATATCAACCGATTGTGTAATTAATAACGTTAGAATAGAACAGTTATGAAAGCAATCGGATATTACTTAATAGTAGAAAAAGAAAAACAAGGTTCACAAAAAACAGAAGGCGGTCTGCTAATTGCAGAAAATGCCCGTGAAGATATAAGATACGCAAAAGCAAGCGTAATATCAGCGGGCGCCGATATAGTGGGAATAAAGGCTGGCGATGCTATTTATTATGATAGACACGCCGGCCATTCCATTGAGCTAGATAATAAAGTGTATAATGTAATTAAAGCGCAAGATGTAGTCGTTATATTATGAAAACAATAAAGGCTTCGGATTTGCGCGACTCAAACGTATTAAAGCATTACCGTATAGTTAGAAGATGGGCATGCCGAAACTACGGTATAAAAGATGCAGATTTGGAGCTTCTTTTATTTTTAGACTGTCAGGGCTTTTTTAGTAAAACAGATTTTAAGCTTGACACATATGCATACAGCTGGGACAACAATAGGTTTTCACGACTTTTAAAAGAAGGCTGGATAGTATTATGGCGAAGAGGTAATAAATCAGATAGTAAAGGCAGTCTATATAAAGTATCTTTAAAAACAACGCAGTTATTAACACGTGTTTATAGAATACTTACAGGCGAAGAAGATATTCCAAGTAGCGCAACACAAAATGTAATTAAAAGCAAAGCGTATACAGACAGAATGCTTCAGGTTGCAATCAAAAGAATAAATAACGACAAAGAAAGATAGCTATGGCTTATACAAAAAATCCAATAATGCGTTTGGGTAATCCTCAAATAGATCCTATGACAGGTCAGCCAATGCAAACAACAATGGTACCACCACAAATGGCGCCAATGGGCGGTGGCTTTACACCGCAAGTTCAGCAAAATGTGCAAGGTATGACAGGATCACCTGAAATGCGACAATACGCAGCAGGTGGTATGAATGCACCTTTATTTATGAAGGACTCACCTTTAAATGGTAATGCTTTTACAGCGGCCTTGCAAGCAGCTAAGGCATCAGGTGCTAGTACATTTGAAGTTAGCGGAAAAACTTATAACGTAAAATAATAATTATGAAAAAACAACCATTAAAAGGCGGAATAGTAGGAGAGTCTCACGTATGGGATGGACCTATTGATACATCAGGGTTTCCTATGGGGAAGGGTAGTAGTTCAGGTGCAAACGGTATGCAAATTAAAAAATACCCTTGCAAGTCTTATGACTTAAACCCTCCTATTACACAACGCGCAAAACAATAATTATGTACGTTCAGCATAACTCACCGTTTACTAAAAAAGGCGATGCTCCATCTAGGAAGAAATCAAAAGGGTATTACGCTGAAGTAAAAAAAGGCAGCGGCACTGGAAGCAAAGCAGGTGGCGGTATGACTGAAAAAGGCGTTAAGAAATATCGCAAAGATAATCCAGGCAGTAAATTATCAACTGCTGTAACTACACCACCATCAAAGCTTAAAAAAGGAAGTAAAGCGTGGAAACGCAGAAAATCATTTTGTGCACGATCTAAAGGCTGGAAGTCTGAAAGAGGAAGAGCTGCGCGAAGAAAATGGAATTGCTAATATGAAATATAAACCGTTTACATCAAAACACTGTACGCCTTCAAGGTTTACAAGCCCTTTAAAACAGACCATTGATTCTGATGCGGTAGAGCGGCAAACGCAAGGCGAATTAGTAGACTTTGATTCTACAGCTCCAGGAATGCAAGAGTACAAGGCTCATCAAGCTAACATGCCTCAATACACACCTGGTAGCAGCATTGGTGATAAATTTAATACCACTATGAAACGTGTAGTACATAACCTCACTGGTCCAAAAAATCCTAATTTAGTTGGCGGGACTATGTCGGCCGGAGCTGCCGGTAGGGCAGGTATTGCTAAAGGTTTAATTAAATTAGGGGCTAAAGCAATTAAAAAGTATAAAGAATCTAAATGAAAGATAGAGGGCTTGGTGATACTATAGCACGTGCTACTAAAGCTACAGGTATAGATAGGTTTGCAGAGCAATTTGCCAATGGTTTAAATATACCCGGTGGTTGTGGCTGCAAAAAGCGACAGGCATATCTTAATAAAGTTGTACCATACGGTAAAAAATAAATTATGGCTTTTAAAATGAAACCCGCCCCATTTAAAATGGATGAAACTCCAGTATATTATGTAGACATGGAAGAAGGCGTTTTAGGTAAAGCTAATAATAATGGCACAATAATAGTGGATGAAAATTTATCACCACTAGAAGCTAAAAGTGTTATTAAACACGAGCAAGTACATATAGATCAAATGCGCAGAGGGGATCTTGATTACGACGATAAAAATGTGTACTGGAAAGGTCGTATAATACCAAGATCTAGTATTGATGAAGGTAATAAAAATTTACCTTGGGAAAAAGAAGCTTATAATAAAAGCAAATGAAAACTTCTAAAAAAGGATATTTAAAAAATAGCCCTGATGTTAATAAGTCTTATAACGTTATTAAAGGCAATAAAATAACAATGAAAGGAGTTGAATTTAAAGTGCTGGGAATTGATAATAATGGCTCAGCTAAAATAATGTATCCTGGTTATGATTATACATTTCCAGGGGCTAAATATGTAACAGAATATCCATTAAATAAAAAATAAATAATCATGCCATATAAACAAAAATACACATCAGTGGCTAAAATGAAAAGCCCTTATGCTAAGCTAGGGCATAGTGACTCGGTAGCTATGCAAACAAACCCTAAAAAAGGAGAAGAATTAAATGAAGTTGTAGTAGCAGGTGATGCTTCTAAAATAGGAGCTTTTGGAAACCAATTAGATAAAGCTTTTCAATCAATTCGAAACACTATATCTAGCGGAGGGTTTAGCGGCAGTCAAGGACAAGCCGAAGCTGGCCTTGGTTACGGTACTGATGCATCTAAAGAGCTTGCTAGATTAGAAAAAATGAAAGAAACAGAAGGGGCTCCTTATACTCTTAGATATATGAGAAAAAGATCAAGAGATGTGGACGGAGGCACTATTCCTAGTTTTTTAAGCATGCCTAAGTCTAGCAGCTAAAGTAAGTAATTTGAGCTATAATTATGTAATATTTATATTACATAATTAACTTAAATTAAATACAATGCAAAAATCATTTTTATTATTAATTTTATTTTCAACTTTTACATTTGCACAGATTAAATTTCAAGGATGGTGGTACAATCCTGAGCAAGAAGATTATATAACGGTAATTGAAGAAACCGATTTTGGTGTGATAAACGTTGTTAATTTTGATCCATTTGAAAATCATTATATACAAGAACAAATAGTTCAAAGAAGCAAAGACACTTTTACAACGCATATACACAGACCCGAAAATGGATGGACTGTTACAATTCAATATAAATTAAAAAGTAAAAATCGCTTAATATGTAAATTTACAGGCGATTACAATAAAACTTTAATATATAAAAGATATAAATTTCCAAAACAAAAATTAAAAACATAAAAGATGGCTTATAAACAATCGCCCGTAAAAGTAATAAAAGGGCAAATGACAAACAAGGCAGCCGGACTTGCCCATGGCGATTCTATGGCTATGCAGAAGAAAAACCCTAAAAGCGGTAAAAATTTAGATGAGTTTGGTAATAAAATTCCTAAGGATTTTAAAAGTGATATGGGCCCTAATTACGATCCATCAGAAGCATCTAATAAATATTTTGATGATGTTAGGAAAGCCGATAAAGCTGTAAAAATTCTTAAAAATGTGCAAAAAGAAGGCACTAGTGGTTTTGGCTATCAAACAAGTGGTGCGTTAAATGTTTTAACGGGTGGGCCTACTAAGTATGAAAATTACGGTAAAAGAATTAAAGACTTAGAAAGCAAAGTTCACTCTGATCCACGTCATGTACTAAAAAGAATAAATAGAAACATTTCAAGCTCTGGAAGCGATGCTGCAATGGATGTTGCAAAAGAAATAGATCCTACAGGTGCATATGCAGACGCGAGTATGTATGGTCAAACAAGACACTATAGAAAAGACGCTAAACAAGATCCAAGATTTGCTAATATAGTTGGTCAAACTAAGTTAGAAAAGAAAAAAAATAAAAAATCTTAATAAATGAAAAAACTTTTAAGTCTTTTATCGGGTGGTTTAATTAAAGACGTAGGTAATGTAATTGATAAGCTTACAACTACAGACGAAGAAAGATTAGCTGCTAAACAAAAGATTCAAGAGTTATTGGAAAAAGCAGATCAAGACGCACAGACACAGGTAACAGAAAGATGGAAAATGGATATGCAATCAGATTCATTTTTATCTAAAAACATTCGGCCGCTTGTGCTGGTGTATCTTACATCTATATTTACTATTTTAGCATTTGCTGATGGTAATGTAGGTGGGTTTGAAGTTGCGCAAGAATATATTCCAATTTTTCAATCATTATTAATAACAGTATACGGTGCGTATTTTGTTGGGCGCACGTGGGAAAAATCAAAAAAATCCAGCAATAACAATTAAATTAAATAAAATGTCAAAAATTACAAAAGAAGAACTAGTTAAAGTTCAAGAACAACAAAAAGAGTTGTCAACAGTAATAAATCAAATAGGGCAAATTGAAGCGCAAAAACATTCTTTGCTTCACCAAATAGCCTCTATTAACGGGGAAATAGACGAAACAAAGAAAGAGCTTGAAGCTAAATATGGATCTGTTAATATTAATATTGAAGACGGTAGTTATACCGAAATAGAAAAAGATGAAGCTAATAAGGAAGATTAGTATTGGGTCAGACTATAAGAATGACGCAATGCATTATTCCGTAGGTCAACAAGTATATGGGGGTCATGAAATATCCGCTATACTGTTTGAAGACGAGGATGCTTCATACAATATCTATATTAAGAAAAACTCAGAGGTATTGCCATGGAAGAAATTTAACTCTAACATGGCAATTTCCGTTGAGTATGATCTTGAATACTAATGAAATCATTATACCAATTTATAGTTAAACCCAAAGGCGAACGATATAATAATACTAAAAAGATAGGTGACACTAGCCTGCTACTAAATACAAGTATAGAAAGCTTTCGTCACATAAACAAAGAAGCTATAGTAGTTTCAACACCAGCAGCATTTAATACCGGCATAAATATAGGTGATACCGTTTTAATACATCACAATATATTTAGAAGATGGTATGATGTTAAAGGTAAAGAAAGAAACGGAAGTATGTTTTTTAAAGATAATATGTACTTCGTTAATGTAGATCAAGTTTATGGTTATAAAAAAAATAACGATTGGGTTATGGTTAATAATAGATGCTTTGTAAAGCCAATTAAGGAAACAAGCTCATATTCGACTGAAAAAGAGCAAAAGCATATTGGTATACTAAAATATGGGAATAATGCGCTAGAAGCGCTCCATATTAACCCAGGGGATCTAGTTGGCTTCACACCTAGTAGTGAATGGGAATTTATTATAGACGACGAGCGTCTTTATTGTATGAAATCAAATGATATAGCTATTAAGTATGAACGTAAAGGACACGAAGAGGAATATAATCCGAGCTGGGCAAAAAGCGGTTGATGAGTTAATTCGCGTTGCTGAAGAAAAGATTATAACAAATACCGAAGATGATGTTTCAGCGGATAGACTTAAAAACGCTGCTGCTACTAAAAAGTTAGCGATCTTTGACGCGTTTGAAATACTAACACGCATAGACGAGGAAAGATCATTATTAGAAGGCGAGAATCAAGCGGCTAAAGCTAAATCATTTAAAGGCTTTGCAGAAGGTAGATCAAAATGAATTATACGCAGACATTATTTGAAGTTCTGCCTGATTATATAAGCAAGAAAGTTCTTAATAAGAAGAATAGGTATAAGCAATGGAAATACGGTTACGACAAAGAAAGTGATGTTGTAGTGATAAGTAAAACCGGCGAGATTGGAGATGTGTATAGCATACAAAATCTTAAAATAGCTTTGCCGAAAATATCTGACTCATATAAATTTAAAAAAGATACTTGGAGTCAAATAGATTACCCTAAAGAACTTGAAAAAATAAAAAGTGTATTTGAGTGGAATCAAATGCCTGAATACTTTAAAGAAAAATATTATGATTATATTGACGAAGAGTTTAAACGCCGTGATGAAGGCTTTTCGTTCGTTAACAAGGGTAATCCTACTTATATTACTGGCTCTCATTACATGTACCTGCAGTGGTCTAAAATTGACGTGGGGGCAGCAGACTTTAGGGAGTCAAACAGATTATTTTTTATTTTCTGGGAAGCATGCAAAGCCGATTCACGCAGTTATGGAATGTGCTATCTCAAAAACAGACGCTCTGGTTTTTCTTTCATGGCATCAGGAGAACTGGTTAATCAAGCGACAATATCTTCCGATTCACGGTTTGGGATATTGTCCAAATCTGGAGCCGATGCTAAAAAAATGTTCACAGATAAAGTTGTACCAATATCCGTCAACTATCCGTTTTTCTTTAAACCAATACAAGACGGGATGGACCGACCAAAAACAGAATTGGCATACAGAGTACCAGCGTCAAAACTTACGCGAAGAAAACTTGATCAGGGCCAAGGGCCGGAGGAGCTCGAAGGGCTCGACACAACAATCGACTGGAAAAACACGGGTGATAACTCGTACGATGGGGAGAAACTAAAACTATTAGCTCACGATGAAAGTGGCAAGTGGGAAAGACCAGATAATATATTAAACAACTGGCGAGTTACAAAAACAACGCTTAGATTAGGTTCTAGAATCGTAGGTAAGTGTATGATGGGCTCGACCTCAAACGCATTAGATAAAGGTGGAGCAAATTTCAAAAAACTATACGAAGATTCAGACGTTACTAAACGAAACCGCAATGGACAGACTAGCTCGGGATTATATTCTTTGTTCATACCTATGGAATGGAACTACGAAGGGTTCATTGATTCTTATGGAAACCCTGTCTTTGATACACCGCAAGAACAAGTTGAAGGACCGTATGGAGAAGTTATTGACCAAGGCGTTATAGAACATTGGCAAAACGAGGTTGATGGACTTAAAAACGATCAAGACAGTTTAAATGAATACTATCGACAGTTTCCGCGTACAGAGCAGCATGCTTTTAGAGATGAAGCAAAAGAGTCTTTATTTAATCTAACTAAGATTTACGAACAAATAGATTACAACGAAGAAGTTCAAAACGGAATGCAGGTTACACAAGGTAATTTTCAATGGGAGAATGGGCAGCAGGATAGCAATGTAATATTTGCGCCAAACACGAATGGAAGATTTAAAATATCTTGGGTGCCTCCTAAAAATTTACAAAATCGTGTAATAGTAAAGAATGGTGTTAAATACCCAGGCAACGAGCACGTTGGCGCATTTGGATGTGACTCATATGATATATCAGGTACAGTTGACAAAAGAGGTTCTAAAGGGTCTTTGCATGGGTTAACAAAGTTTAGCATGGAAGACGCACCACCTAATATGTTTTTTTTAGAATATATTGCTCGCCCACAAACAGCTGAAATATTTTTTGAAGATGTACTTATGGCATTAGTATTTTATGGAATGCCTATACTTGCAGAAAATAATAAACCTCGATTATTGTATTATTTAAAACGAAGAGGTTATAGAGGTTTTTCAATGAACCGACCAGATAAGCTTTGGAATAAGCTTTCTGTTACAGAAAAAGATATAGGCGGTATACCAAACTCGTCTGAAGATATTAAGCAAGCTCACGCTGCTGCAATTGAAAGTTATATAGAAAATTATGTAGGTCAAGTTACAGAAGGTATATATGGCGATATATATTTTCAAAAAACATTAGAAGACTGGGCTGGATTTAATATAAATAATAGAACTAAATTTGATGCAACAATTAGCTCTGGTTTAGCTATTATGGCTTGCAATAAAAACAGGTATAGGCCGTCTGCGGAAAGAGTTTTAAAGTCTGTTCCGCTTGGCTTTAAAAAATATAACAACAAAGGATATAGTTCAAAAATAATAAAATAAATGGTTAATACTAATTATAAAAGCTCGTTTCCCGATCAGGTGGTACCTAATGAGGAAAAGCAAACGTTAGAATATGGCTTGCAAGTAGCGAGAGCTATTGAAAACGAGTGGTTTAGAAATAACCGTGGCGGCGACCGTTTTACTTCTAATTTTCAAGAGTATCATAGAAGAAGGCTCTATGCTAGAGGCGAACAGTCTATACAAAAATATAAAGATGAATTATCTATTAATGGTGATTTATCTTATTTAAATTTAGATTGGAAGCCGGTTCCCGTTATACCAAAATTTGTAGATATTGTAGTTAATGGAATGTCTCAGCGTAATTACGAAATAAAAGCTTCTGCGCAAGATCCTATAGCAAAAAAGAAAAAAACAAAATATGCCGAAGTTGTTATGGCGGATATGTTTAATAGGAATGCTCTTTCTCAATTAACACAAGAAACTGGTATTAATTTCTTTTCTGTCCCTGAACCTGAAAAATTACCAAAAGATTTAGATGAGTTTGAAGTCTATATGCAGCTTAATTACAAAGAAGCTATTGAAATAGCTTTAGAAGAGCTTATAAATAATTCTTTAGATAAAAACAAATATGATGAAGTTAGAAAAAGAGTTATTTATGATTTAGTTGTATGTGGAATTGGAGCTGCTAAAACAGAATACAATAAATCAAATGGTTTGCGTGTTAAGTATGTTGATCCTGCAAATTTAGTTTATTCTTATACGGAAGACCCTAATTTCGACGATTTATATTACGTAGGGGAGGTTAAGCAAATTTCATTAAGTGAAATTGCAAAACTTTTTCCGTATCTTACCCCTCAAGATTTAGAACAAATACAAAAATACCCAGGCAATAATGATTATATAAGAAATTATTATGGGCAAAATGACAATAACACAATTAGTGTTATGTTTTTTGAATATAAAACTTTTGAAAAACAAGTATTTAAAATAAAAGAAACTGAGCAAGGTTTACAAAAAGCTTTAGAAAAACCAGACACTTTTAATCCACCAACAAACGATAACTTTGAAAGAGTTGAAAGAGTAATTGAAGTTTTATATTCGGGAGCAAAAATATTAGGGCATGAAAAAATGCTTTCTTGGAAAATGTCAGAAAATATGACAAGACCATTTGCTGATTCTCCTAAAGTTGAAATGAATTATACTTTAGTTGCTCCAAGAATGTATAAAGGTAAAATAGAATCACTAGTGAGTCGTATAACAGGATTTGCTGATATGATTCAGCTTACTCATTTAAAGTTGCAGCAAGTAATGTCTCGTATGGTACCAGACGGCGTGTATGTAGATGTTGATGGCTTGGCAGAAGTAGATCTTGGCAATGGCACTAATTACAATCCTGCAGAGGCACTTAATATGTATTTTCAAACGGGGAGCATAGTAGGTAGATCGTTTACGCAAGACGGTGATATGAATCCTGGTAAAGTTCCAATCCAAGAATTACAAACGTCTTCTGGTCAAGGCAAAATAGCTTCTCTTATTAGTACATATAATTATTATCTTCAAATGATAAGAGATGTAACCGGACTAAACGAGGCAAGAGACGGGAGTACTCCTGATAAAAATGCGTTAGTAGGCTTACAAAAAATTGCAGCAGCAAACAGCAATACAGCAACGCGGCATATATTGCAAGCAGCTTCATATATTACGCTTAGACTTTGCGAAAATATTTCATTAAAAGCAAAAGATATATTTGAATTTGCGTTAACAGAAGAAAGTTTAGAAAGAAGTATAAACGATTTTAATGTAGCAACTTTAAAAGAGGTGTCTAATTTTCATATGCATGATTTTGGTATTTATTTACAATTAGAGCCTGACGTCGAAGAAAAGCAATCTTTAGAAACTAACATACAGGCGGCCTTACAATCCGGGTCTATTTATTTAGACGATGCTATTGAAATACGAAATATAAATAATATTGATTTAGCAAATAAATATTTGCGAATAAAACGTCAAAAGAAACAGGAGGCAGATCAAGCGGCTCAGCAGCAAAATATACAAGCGCAGGGCCAAGCAAACGCCCAAGCTTCAGAAGCTGCAGCACTCGCGGAGCTACAAAAGCAACAAGCACTTACTGAAAGTAAATTACAGCTAGAGCAAGGTAAATCACAATTTGAAATACAAAAGCTCGAAAGAGAGGCTGAGATTAAAATGCGTTTAATGGAACTTGAATTCCAATTTAATAAGCAATTAGCAGAAGCGCAAGCTGAAGTTTTAAAACAAAAAGACGCTTATAAGGAAGATCGCAAAGACGATAGAACTAAAATACAAGCAACGCAGCAATCAGAATTAATTGATCAGCGTAAAAACGATACACTGCCAAAAAACTTTGAATCAGCTGGATTTGATGTGTTAGGTGGTTTTGACTTAGGCCAATTTGACCCTAAGTAATTTTTATTAATTTTATAATATTTTATCATGGCAGAAACAATTGCACAAGAGGGGGAATTTAAAGTTAAACCTCGAAAAATGAAAAAGCTTTCTGAAGCACCTAAAACTATTAAAGTAGATTTATCAGAAAAAGCGGAAGAAACTCAAGAAACAGGTGATACCATTAAGGTAGATCTTACCGAAAAAAAAGAACAAGAAGATGCCGTTCAAGTCAGTACAACAGATGAGAGCAATGCTCCTGTCGAAAAATCCGAAGACTCGCCAAGCAGCGAAGAAGTGGTTGAAGAAGTACGGGCCACCGAAGAAGAAGTAGAAGAGGTATCTGTAATACAAGAAATAACAGAAAAAGAGGTTCAAGAGCAGACTGAAACTTTGCAAGAGCAAGTTGAGGATGCCGTGCAGCAATCACAAGATACTACAGAACCATTACCAGAAAACATTCAAAAAGTTGTAGACTTTATGAGTGAGACTGGCGGAACATTAGAGGATTATGTAAGATTAAACGCAGATTATTCTAATGTAGATAACAATACACTTTTGCGGGAATATTACCGCCAAAGCAAACCTCATCTAGATTCTGAAGATGTAAGTATTCTTTTGGAAGATTTTACATGGGATGAAGACGTAGATGATGAAAAAGATATACGTAAGAAAAAAATTGCGTATAAAGAAGAAGTTGCAAAAGCCAAAGGTTTTTTGGAGGGACTGAAAGATAAATATTACGACGAAATCAAGTTGAGACCCGGCGTAACTCAGGAACAACAAAAAGCAGTTGAATTTTTCAATCGATACAATGAAGAGCAGCAAACTATAAAGCAGCGAACTGAAAGTTTTCAAAATCGTACAAAAACTTATTTCAACGACGATTTCAAAGGTTTTGATTTTAGCCTCGGCGAAAAAAAGTTTAGATACGGAGTAAAGGATAATTCTTCAGTTGCAAATCAACAATCAGATATAAGTAACTTTATCAAGAAGTTCTTGAATGACAAAGGTGAAGTGTCAGATTTAAGTGGATATCATAAAGCTTTATATGTAGCTAACAACCCTGACAAAGTAATAAATCATTTTTATGAGCAGGGCCGAGCGGATGCAGTTCGTGAGTTAACAGCTAAATCTAAAAACATTAGCAGTGAGCCACGGCAAACGCAAAGCGGTGATGTTTTTATTAATGGTTTAAGAGTTAAGTCTGTTAGCGGGGCTGATTCTTCAAGACTTAAAATTAAAACAAAACGTTAAAACTTAAAATTAAAACAAAATGGCATTATCACCTTTGTTTGGTTCGTTGATCCCAACGGCCCAAAAACAAACCGGTACCTCTAACTATCTTGATTTTACAAGTGGTGCTGGTAATGACTTTTCTCAACAATATCTACCTGAGATTTATGAAGCTGAAGTAGAGCGATATGGTAATCGTACGCTTTCTGGGTTTCTTCAAATGGTAGGCGCTGAGATGCCGATGACTTCTGATCAAGTAATTTGGTCTGAACAAAATCGTCTACATATTTCGTATAACGCATGTACAATTGCAGCTGCTGATGACGCTACTGTGACTATTGGAGACAATAAGACAGGCGGTAGTAGTATCGTTGGGGGTACTGGAAAACATCACGCAATTCGTAAGAATGCATTGATTGTAGTTCTTGACCCTGATACGGGTACTGAGTCAAAAGCTTATGTAAGTGCAGTTACAGGAACAACTGTTGAAGCTCACCCATTTGGTGCTGCAGCTTGGCCAGCCGCTCTTGTTAGCGCAGATGCTTTAAAGGTATTTGTATTTGGTTCTGAATTTGGAAAAGGAACTTCTGGAATGGAAGGTTCTGTAGAGCCTGAATTTACTCAGTTTAATAACTCACCAATTATCATTAAAGACCACTATGGTATTAATGGTTCTGACACTGCTCAGATTGGATGGGTTGAAGTTGCTACAGAAGACGGAACATCCGGATATCTATGGTATCTAAAAGCTGAATCTGAAACAAGACTTCGTTATCAAGATTACTTAGAAATGACTATGGTTGAAGCTGAAAAATCTGATTCAGATACTGATACTACAGGTTCTATTTCTGCTTATAAGCAAGGCGCTAAAGGAACTGAAGGACTTTTTGCCGCTCTTACTAGCCGCGGAAACGTTTATTCTGCTTTCCCAGCAACTCTAGATTCTTTTGATGAAATTCTTAAAAATCTAGACGGGCAAGGCGCTATTGAAGAAAACATGCTTTTCTTAGATCGCACCACTAATCTAGCCTTTGATGATATGCTTGCGGGTCTTTCTTCAGGCGCTCAAGGAGGTACTGCTTATGGACTATTTGAAAACTCTGAAGAAATGGCTTTGAATCTTGGATTCACTGGTTTCCGCAGAGGTTCTTATGATTTCTATAAGACTGACTGGAAATATTTGAATGACGCTTCAACTCGTGGATTTGACAGCAGCTTTAATGTTGCAGGCGAAGATTCAATTGATGGAGTTCTTATTCCAGCTGGTACTTCTACTGTATATGACCAAATCCTTGGTACTAATATTCGACGACCATTCCTTCACGTACGTTATCGTGCGTCTGAAGCTGATGATCGAAGACTTAAAACTTGGATTACTGGTTCAGTAGGTGGAGCATTTACTTCAAGCGAAGACGCTATGAATGTACACTTCTTGTCAGAAAGATGTTTGTGTGTTCAAGGTGCTAACAACTTCGTATTATTGAAGAAATAAGCATTATCCTTTTAAAAATTACCCTCGTTTAATTACGGGGGTAGTTTTTATTTTTATTAAAACTTTTATTATATTATATCATGGCAAAAAAAGAAAAAGTAGCTACAGCTACACCAAAATGGGAAATTAAAGATAGACATTATTACTTAATAAATGCTTCCCCATTAACATATACAATACCTTCTAAGCACTCAAGACACAGATCAATGCTTTGGTTTGATCCTGAAAAAAATGAACAAAGAGAATTAAGGTACGCGACTAATCAAAATTCACCTTTTGTAGACGAACAAAACGGAGAAGCAACATTAGGTCATATTATGTTTAAAAATGGGCATTTATACGTTGGTAAAGAAAATCAAGCACTACAAAAACTTCTTTCTTTATATCATCCTTTTTTAAATAAAAGATATACAGAACACGATTCTGTTATTGAGGCAGAAGACCAACTTGATTACATTGAGGTTGAACTTGACGCATTAAATGCAGCAATGTCTATGGACGTTGATATGGCGGAAGCTATTGTTCGAGTTGAGTTAGGAAGTTCAGTATCGAGTATGAGTTCAAAAGAATTAAAAAGAGATTTACTTTTATTTGCTAAAAGAAATCCGGCATTATTTTTAGAACTTGCAAACGACGAAAATGTTCAGCTTCGCAATTTTGCAATTAAAGCAAAAGAAGCAAATATTATTAAACTTTCACAAGACCAAAGATTTTTTTCATGGGCTTCAAATGATAAAAAACTTATGACAGTCCCATTTGATGAAAACCCATACTCAGCTTTTGCAGCCTTCTTGCAAACAGACGAAGGTGTAGAAGTTTATAAATCAATAGAAAAAAAGTTTGCATAACGCGTAATATTAATACGGAGCAGTAGCGTTATGTTGCTGCTCCTTATTACAATATAGATATGGCGATAAACGTAAATACAGTATATAGAACAGTTCTTTTAATACTTAATAAAGAACAGAGAGGCTACATGACGCCAGATGAGTTTAATAAAATAGCTTCACAGGTGCAACTTGAAATATTTGAGCAATATTTTTACGATTTAAATCAGTTTAGCAGACTACCAGGCAATAGCACTGAGTATTCAGATATGGTTGACATACTTGAAGAAAAAATATCTATATTTGAAAAAACAGCACAGCCAACATATTCTGCTAATCATTTTGTAGAGCCTACAGATTTATATAGGCTAGGCACAGTTATATATAATGGAAGCGAAGCAGAGCACGTAAATAAAAACGAATATCTGTATATTA
>Ga0208645_1001117_pt1 | contig 24680 bp, 21 predicted proteins | sample VirMetDEL_Sep_01_FD_184519 | JGI IMG/M metagenome (GOLD analysis project Ga0208645, IMG submission 184519) | Aqueous microbial communities from the Delaware River and Bay under freshwater to marine salinity gradient to study organic matter... | ecosystem: Environmental > Aquatic > Marine >... | reverse complement strand
AGGACAAATATGGATTCATCGACACTGCCCATTGCGACAGCCTTTTATTTTCAGGACTCGTTGGATGTGTACCCTCAATCCACATCGACATCGAAGCCGCATTTGACGGCAAATTGTGGCACCGGCGTCCAATTGAAAAGTCTTGCTTTCCTGAACATAGCAAATCTACTATATCAAGGGATATGCTAGTGGGCTTGGTTTGGTGGGTATATTTCAACGACAGGCCAGACATTGCCACCAATATTGTATGGCATGCTCTCAAGAACTGGGGCATAATGGGCAAAGCTGTTAATTTGTCAACCAAGTTAGGGCGGTGCTTTATCGGATTTGGGCTACTTTCGACTTTTGCTAAATTATCTGGTAAATGGTACTTTTGGCCCTTGACATTACTCCCAGCAGATGTTAATATGAAAACGCTGCCGACTGGATACGCCGCTCACATACAAGTACTCCATGTACTGCTCAGGGATCTGATCGACGGCAATGATCCGACTACAAACCAAATACTGCTCCGCCACGTCGTGCGCGAGCCAATGAACCCGCTGTTTAATATCGCCACAGGCAACTATCAAGCAGCAATCGACGTACTCAGTAATGTGTCACTATTCCCCGAAGACAGACTGCCTACTTCCAAAGACAGGCGAGAAAGCTGGCTTCCGCAGCGAGATTTTGGTACAGACTGGTTTCCCGCAAACGGACCTGCCGTACAACATCACGGCGGTGATTTTGTATTTTGTTATTGGCTAATGACTTACTTAAAAGGAAAGAACTAATGGATTTAAGCAAACTACCTATGCCTGGACCGGCAGACTCAAAAGACGAGGATTTACTTGCAGCAGAAGAAGGTATGGCTGTTGAAAAATCACCACTTGCCGATGTGCCGGACGAGGATCTAATTGCAGAGGTTAAGGCTAGAGGCATTGAAGACATGCTTGCTGAAGGAGATATGGAAGAGCCTGCTGATATGGGTGACCTTCCAATGCCAGACGCTGAAGTATAATCGGAGTGTCGAATGAACTATACTACCCGCGCACTTGTTGATCAAATACGTCAACAAATCAATGAGGATAATGGAGTCCGTGTCTCCAACAATCAAATACTGTCTGCCTTGAATCGAGGTAATGACGATGCATTTGATATTATGGCACGTCTTTATCCTGATCCGCTGGTTGAATACTTTGAAACGACTCCTGACACAAACGGGTACATAGACATCCCCGAGACTGTGTTTGAAGATCGTATCATGCTTGTCGAATACTACGTCAACGGCGCTGCTCAAGGCCGTGTCGAAATCCGTGAGACTGACGACCTTCATGATGTCGGGAATCAGGATTGGTTAGTCGGCGGGCATCCATCCGTCTACACTATTGTGGGCCGGCGAATTCTTGTCGCTCCTACTAAATCAGCTTACAAATACACATTTAGGATCTGGTATGCTAGGGAAATTGAGCAGCTTAAGTTGGATCAAGGTCGTATTCAAATTATTGATCGGATTAACAATTACATTGTTGTTGATAGCCTCAATAACACAGATAGCGACGGGGCTACCACAAATGGACTACTCGCTATTGACCCAAGCAGTGCATACGGTAAATACTTTAATATCTGCGACGCTACTACCGGCGAACTAAAGGCGACAATGCAAGTCGAGACAATTAGTGGGAATCAATTAATTCTGAAAGCAGTTCCTACCCGAGACTCTGTCCTCAATAAAGCCGTTGTCGGCGCAATTCCAGACACTATTAACGAGGATGATGTCATATCTCAAGTTGATGGTATCGGTGTTGTCTTTTTCAAAAAACCCGTAACAAACTACATTATTCAATTTGCAGTCAATGAAATACAACGATCCCTCGGCGCCGCAAATTTAAGCTACGAAGTATCAACGCTTCGAGACTTGCGCAAAACTGTAGAGGGAACGTGGAAACGTAGACCGGCATCTCGATTTAAAAAGAGCTATGCTAGAGTCTGGCGCAATCGTCGATTCCGCGCTACTTGGTAAGGAGCATCCATGGCTGAAAAAAGACACTGTAATAAATGTAACAAAACTAAATCGTTGTCTGAATTTCATAAACAAGCGGATGGTCCATTTAGAAGAAGAACAAATTGTAAATCTTGTATAAAAATTATGGACAGAGAAAGATACGCTAAATTTAAAAAAAATAAACCTCAAAAAGAAAGCCCTGCCGATAAAAAAACACATCGCTGTGCTACTTGTAGAGCGGTAAAATTAAAAAAAGACTTTTATGTGTGTAATAAAAATGCAGCTAAAATACAATACTCTTGTAAAGATTGTGTTAGTAAAAAAAGAAAAAAAGGTTTAGAACAAGAAAAAAGAAGGCAATTAAACCTTAAAATTAGTTGGTGTAAGGTGTGTGACACTAACAAACCATTATCTGCCTTTAATCCATCTAAAAAAACTATAAGAGGTGTGCAAGGGGAGTGTAAATCTTGTCGGATCTTGATAGAAAAAGAAAGAAAACAAAGAGTAAAGGAATATAAAAAAGAATGGAAAAAGATTAACCAGAAAAGGTTATCGAAAAAAAGAAGAGATAGAGAAAACCAGAGAAGAATAAGCGATCCCATTTTCAAGGCAAAAAATAACATAAGTCGAAATATTAGAAATGCTTTAGAAAAAAGAAATACTATAAAAGATTGCAAAACTACTGAAATACTAGGATGTAGTGCATTAGAATTTTGGAACCATTTATGCGGTACTTTTGAAGAAAATTATGGATTTCCCAGAGAATGGATTACTTCCTTTAATTATCAAATAGATCACATTATTCCCTTGTCAATTGCTAGAACAAAAAAAGACATATATGAGTTAAATCACCACACTAACTTACAAATTTTATTAAAAGAAGACAACCATAAAAAAAGCAATAACCTTGGTTGGGAGTTAATCTAATGGAAAAATCCACGATTCCTAACGTGTTCATAGCTCGCGGTATTGATCAGCGTTCTGGAATTCACAACATACCCGTTGGACGAGCCGAGAATCAAGTCAACTTTGACTCTGATGCTGAAGGGTTTATTACCAAACGTAAAGGTTATGAGCTTCATCGTAACGTGCCGATTCGTGTTGTCACTGTAACAGACAGAGGTGATAACTGGGAATTCGTCGCGAGTCCTGAAATTAACCTGCTCGGCGTTCCCGCAGGCCCAATCGTAATTAATGGCCAAGCTGTAGACGGCAGTGGTGATCTGGTTGATGTTAGCTTTTACTGGAATACATTCGACAACCTCGGTGCCTTTACCTTAACTGGAACTGCACAAACCATTAAAATAGGCCACGTAAAAGGGCTTAATACAATGGGAGCAGTCGTTCGCAACGATCCTGTTGATAGCTCAAATAACGAAGCAATTATTACTGATGCCATCAACAATCTAGACCTTGGCGGCGGTCAATACCAGTTTGACCTCGACTTTGCCAGCGAGACAGCGTTTGACAACAGCTCCTATACTCTCTACTCCCCTGATGTTTCAGTAGTCGGGGGGAATGAAGCCTACATTGCCAGCACCGCACTAGCTGCGCCAACGACCGTGTCCGGGGACGTCCTGCGGTACAGCATCCCACAAGCTGCACACGGCGTGATTGGCGATAACTTTATTATACAAGTATGGAAAAACGTATCTCCTACTGACAGATCATTTAAACTTGTCGAAAGAATTTATGTGTCCGGCACTGGCGATGTCGAAATTGATGTTGATAATCCAGACGGAGATGAATACACTTTCTATATTATCGGAGTTAATGACGGATTTCAACAAGCTGCATTTATTGATGCTGTCACGCAAGCTGACATTGACAACGAGACTCCTAAACAATTTTGCCTAGAAGATGTCCCTACTACGACAAACTTCTGGGCTTTTTATCGTGTAGACACTAGTGGCAATCAAGAGCTAGTCGTTCCTGACAAAGTATACTATAACCAAAGCACCCAACAATTATGCTTTGATTTTTATCCTGCCGCCGATGGCGTATTTAAGGCCGTGTATTTGCCGGGACTGCCTGTATCTGCGGGCGTTATTGTACCAAAACTTGACAACAGTGATCCACGAGTTAATACCGGCGATTTTGATTTAGAAAACGGCGAATTGGCTTTGCACGGTATTGATTGGGACGGAATTGTAGTCAGCAGTCTTACTCCAGAATTTAGTTATTTGCGGGAGCTAGACGAATATAAAAGCACGGCACTTGAAAAGCTTGTGGCTGTTGCTAGCGGCGATTTGTGGATTGAAGACACAGCCACCACCTACACACTTACAGCCAGCCAGCAAGTTGAACAAGCTGCACAAACGCAATACCTAACGCCATACTTTGGCGCATCGGCCAATGCCATTGGGGATGGCAGGAATCGGGGTTTGGATGCTGATGAGGTCACTAATAACTTAATTAAGGTAGCTACCATTACCAACAACGGAAACGCTACAGTTACTGTCGTTAGTGAGGCTCTAACCGGGGTTACGGGCAATTTTACGGGATTAGTGCTTGGAACAGACAAGCTTACAATCAACAACTCCGAGCGGCCTGAATACACAGGAGAGTGGACAATTACCGGAGCTGTTTTTAATGATTTAGGCGGCGGACAAGGCACCGTCTCAATTACTGTATCTATTCCAGACTTGCCTGCTTATATTCCTAGCACTAATGATTCAGGAGCTACTATTGGAATATTTACTGATTATATTGTCATCGGAACCAATTATGACTCCATTAAAGTTGGCGACATTATTAATAATCTTGGCGGGTTGCTTGGCAGTGTTGTTTTTGCTCTTGATGACTTAAACAGTCGGATGTGGATTGATCCGGTAACCGCGGAACGACTATTGCCGGGGTCTGTGGATATTACCTGGGACCGTACCGATAATGTGGTTTTTGTTGATTCCATTGCGCAAGTTGTGCCTCAAGATATTGTTAATATATCTGGATATGACCGGCGCTTTAAGATTATTGACATCGATACTGACAATAACAGTATTACCTTGAATGAGTCAATTCGTATTAGTAACTTTTTTGGCAGTCAATCAACAATTACACTAGATGGCCGTTTACGTCTGCCAGTCAAGCCTGACAATAACATCGCACAATCGTTTCCATTTTCTCCTACTGGAAATTACAGTACCGAAATCGCTACTCTTGGTGATGGTCTTTACACGACTACTTATGACCGTGATATCGTTAAGTTTGACGGGACTCACATCAGTGATGCCGGGATTGAAGAGGTGCCAGTATACTCCCACAGCTGGATTATTCCAAAAAGTCCTCCAACAGTCCAAGAATTTGGTTTTATTAGTCCTGAATTCTATATTGGCACGGTTTCATCAGCAACCGCCACGGGTATGGTTATTACAGCTGACGATGACACGGAAAGTCTTAGTGATTTCTTTGTGGGACAGTTGATTGACATTGAAACAGCCGACGCCACCGCTATTTTTACAACAACGATCACTGAAATTAATTCAGACACTAATGCTATTACCGTGGAAGGTAGTGGTTTAACTTTTAGTAATAACGACAAAGTATCAGTATTTAGACCTACAAGTTTTGGCTATTATTTTCGTATTGAGTATGTAGACCGAAATAACAGAATTCAGACTGGCACTGTTAATGATTATCGTGACGCTTTAATAACAATTAGACGTCCGAGTACAATACAACACGCTTTGCTTCTTCCAACTACCTTAAATGGAACAACTGAATGGGACCGCTTTAAAATTAGTATGTACCGAACAATTGGCGCTCCTAGCACTAGTGACGTTGTGGCTATATTTTTTAAAGTAGACGACATGTCTGCTCTTGAATTAGCTGGAAAGCAGCCTGCCGACGTAGATGTATCAAATCTGGTTGTAATGACAGACACTACTACAGACGAATCGTTAGCTCCCGGAGCAAATATTGATGTGCTGAGAGACGAACTAGATCAAGGATTAGATAGTGGTAATGACGCCATCAGTAGAGCCCAGATTCAATCTGTTGGAGGAAGTTCAGTTGAACGTCCAATCTCTGCGGCACGTCCTCCACTAGCACAGCATTTGCTGTCAGCCAATAACAAGATGATTTATGCTAATATCAAGTCTAGGCCAAAGCTTGCACTAACTTGGGCCAAGAATCGAGATGTTGCAGACTTGTCTAGTGACGACACTACAATTACAGTATCTGTGACTGGCGACAGCGGAACTGTGAACATACCATTTCAGTATGTTAATGACACTACAACTGGCATAGTAGTAGCTGACGTAACACAAATAATTAAAGCAGCGGATGAGAGTGATTTTACTAGTCTTGTTACAGAAGAATCAGCTAATGCAGGATTTTTGACGTTTACCTTGGACGCCCCTCCAGGCAGTGTTGCGGGTCAGTGGGTTCATGTTATTGGCGAAGACGACACAATCCAAGCACTTACTAATTCATTTGTGGGCGCCCTTGTTGGCTGGCATCGTATTACCACAGTATCAGGATCAAACATTTCTATTCGCGTTCCGAAAACAGTTGCGGATGAATTCACTGTGGCAGAGACTGATACAAAGCTTCGTCTGGTCTATTCGACAACAGCTCCTACTGTTATACCAATTTGGGACAAAGTATACAACGAAACACCAATTTATGACTTAAGCCTGCCTAATTTTGAAAATGACATAAGTAGTCGCACAAGTCGTAACTTTGCTAAAGCCTTTAATGCTTACATGAAAAACAATGCTTATTACGCAAGGATACAAGATCAATATAACGAACCGCCAATCAGTCCGGCGGTCAACGTCGATCTGTCTTACAGCGACTGGGCTTATGCAAAGTGGGGCCAAGCAATCGGCGGAAATTCCGTCGAAATAGTAGACCACTCCTCTCGCAATCTTAGTTTTCATGTAACGAAGACAGGCGGCCCTCTAGGCTTTGAACTATTTAGTAACGGACTACTGTCCAACAATACTATTACAGGCCAAGCAGCGATCTTCCCTTCCCGACTCGTGACATCCTATGGCAATTATCCAGAATCAGTAGACAATCCTTACGCACTCGATCCCAACGCCTCCTTTAGTGCCATCGACGTCAATTCCAGTGACGGCGAGGAAGTTACAGGACTCGCGAACTTTTTTGGGGAATCCTCCACTGGAGCTGCTCAGCTGTCTTCGACTATTATTGTGTTTAAGACTAATTCAGTATATGCGGTGGACATAAACACGAAACAAATTCAACGTCTGCAAAGTATGGGACAAGGATGTACTATTCCCGACAGTATTGCCAGTACGGATGATACCATATTTTTTGCAAATGATACAGGCATATACAAGGTAACACGAGATCTAAATGTTAAGTATGTTGGTGATTTGTTAGGCAAATATTATGATGCACTAAACAAAACCAATCTTAAACGATACGGCTACGGATTTACCGACAATCAAAGCCTTTCCTATAAATTCGCACATCCTGAAGTGTCCTCTACCAACGACAAAATAGCCGTTTACAATTTCGAAGGTATGTCTAAACAGGCAGAAGGCGCGTGGTTTTTTCACGACGGTATCCAGCTTAGCAGCGCCAAACAAACAGGAACAAAACTGTGGACAGGCAATTATAAAGGTCGTATATATCAAAACAGGAATTACGGCGACTCCACAGACTATCGAGACGATGACAGTCCGATCACAGCTACATTTGAGTACGCACCACAGTCATTTGGCGACACAGGCAAGTACAAGCGCATGAGCCATGCTATCGTTCAATTCGAAGGAAACGGACCTACCGAAATCAACGCATTTATGGCTACAGACTTAAGCAGTAATTATGTGCAATTAGACACCGCACGCAAAGGAGAAGGCTCTTGGAAAGGTCGTAGCGTCGCCTTTAGTCCCTCCGCTAATCAGGCGGTATTCTATCAGCTCAAGTTGGTTCACGACGCGGCGGACGAGGATTGTATTATTAACGGTGTTACCTTCATGGTAGAGCGAACCAACGAAGCTAAAGTAGAGCAGGCAGCAAGTCCTGCCTCGGGCAAAGCCAAATAACTTACCAACTAAATCAAGCTCTTACAAAAAAGTACTTGACACGATTTTTAGCATATAGCTATAATAAGGCATGCAGTGAAAGACAGCTGCAAAACAGTGACATTAGGACCACGGCACACCGAGTCCTGTAACTAAAAGAGTAGATTGAATGTCAAAGCTAACGGACAGCATTAATAAGGCGAGGCAAGATAAAACAAAGCTTCGTAACTCGGCGCCTACGCAGGCGATTAGCCCGTTAACGGAGAGGGTATTTAATAACAATACTAATCCTGACAGTCTGAAAATGGTAGGTACGGCAAACGCGACTCAGGGCGCCGCTACGCAAGCAGCAAAGGACCAGCAAGCCGTTGCTACAGGAGCTATGGCTCAAGATCCCCTTGCAATGCAGCAGGCTCAGGCAGAGCAGCAGCGTGGTCTGAGGGAAGACAGCCAGACTCTGCAAGACTTTCAGTCCCAGGCAATCGAAATTGCGCAAGACAACATCAACAAAAAAGCGCAAGAATGGTCGCAGTCCATGGCAGGGTTCGGATCATTAGGAGAAAGAGTGGCTGCGGCAACACGTGCCGAATTAACACAAGCTGCCTTGAATCAAGATGCGCAACTAGAATTTCAAGCAGAAGCGGAAGAGCTTGATCAAATTGCTGAATCACTTCTAAGACCAGATCAAATAGACACAGGCCGTCCGATTATTGAGTCAGCAATTAACAGTCTTATTAACGGAGACACAGACGCTGCCTTAGCAGCATTAGGAGAAAATGCTAAATTATTCAAGACCGGAGAAGGAAGTAATGCGGAAGCAACTCAACAAGTAATGAATGAGATATTTAAAGCCCTAGATCTTCCTCCAAGCTTACAACAAACTATGATTTCATCTGCGCTGGCGAAAGGTATTATTGATCCAGACAACATGACAATGGATTACTTGTTTCAGTCAGGAATCCTGTCAGAACAAGAAGGCGAAATACCCGAGCTGGACATGTCGGTCAGTGATCTTAATGAAATATTTGGCAAAGACAAATGGAAGTCAATGACGGTTGATGACATCGAGCAAGCCCTCTATGACGATTTTGACGAACAATCACAGCGTGAAGAAATACTACGTCAACTAGAAAATCAAAATATTAGTCCCACTCGAAGACAAGAGTTACTTAGAGAATTGTCAGTTCTAGATGCTTCGGGAGTCACCGAGGCAGAGGCTTCAGTCAAACGCACGATGGCACAAGTAGCCGCTTCTGACAAGATTCAAATGGGAGACAGGCTTGTTAATATCGATGAGGTAATTGACGACAAAAACCTCAGAGACACCTCGAATGCGCTTATACAAAGACTTCAAGCAGCAACTCCAGAAGAACTAGAGGCAGAGTTTGAGGCTTGGAAGAAAGAGAACCCAGGTTATGAAGAGCTTGGTCAGTGGGTCAAGGAAAATCTAAGCACTCTTGAAGGTGAGGCTAGGGAGCTTGACGACATTAAGGACGTCGTAAAAGAGAAAACCAAAAAAGCGGAAGAGTTTGTCACAGACAATGAAGTCTTTGGCGAAGGCGCTGAAGAGATCATGAAACTACTAGGCGCTGAAACTGAGGGATTGGCTGTATTAGCTAATAACCCCGAATCTTTAGAAAAGTACCAACATTTTAAAGCTTTTTATACGAAAGCGCAAAATGATCCTATACTCAAAGATCAGTGGAACTTGTTTGTATCTAATCTTAAAAATATCTCACCAGAAGACATGCAAGGCTTACAAGATGCAAATGTAGAGGATTTGGTAAAAACTCTCGGAACCGAGGCAGGCTGGAGAAAGTTTAATTATCTTAGAGATTTAAACAATAAGCTAAACACAACAGACGCAAGTAACTTAAAAGACTTAGCTTATGCTGTTTTTCCAGAAGGCAGTCCCCTACGTGAAGTAGTCAGTAATCCTGAAATGGCTGAATCTTATTATGAGGAACTTAAAAAGATTTCAGCCCTGTCAAATGCAACATACAGAGACTGGAGAACAGGGCGAACAAAAAAACGGTATCCAGACTTGCCAAACGTAGACGCTCAACTTAAACAATTTAAAGAGCTTATGGACGCTGACGGCGACGGGCAGATTGACGACCCAACAACCCTATCAGAAACAATTAAAGAATTAATGGGAGATGGATTTAATATCAGTAATTTCACTTCAGACGAAGCCGGTAAATTGTGGGATTTAACTAACCAGGCCAAAACACAATCAGAGGAGATACTAACAACCGCATCACAGCAATGGAAAACGAATGTATTTGACAAGGCCCAGGACGAATGGACACAGGCACAGACATTAATTAACGACACAGACGCAGATAAGCCATATATTAAAGAGCCGTCTGTCGGAAACTTTTACAACACCCATAAATCTAGAAACAAGTGGAAAAAACAATTTGATCCAGGTAAACTTGGACCTGGAGAGGCACAGAAGGCAGGCGCTCAGATATTTAATTTTATGGTATCTAATAACCAAAGTCCTGAAATGATGGCAAAATCTCTAACAAAAGCCTATGCCTCTGGTAAGCCTACAAGTTGGTGGAAACAGAACATTGGATTGCCTAATCCAAAGGGCAATCACTCTGGTCAGGTGAGTCAGATGATAATGAACATTGCCAGAGCAGGAGGATATAAATTTGGTAAGGGACGTCCCACAACAGCACAAATAACTAAAGGATTACAAAGCTTATTTGGAAATGATTACCAAGAATTCAACCTCGACAAAAACCGATACAAAGCGGCAGCTAGAAAAAGAGACCCTAAAACACTAAAAAACCCATTCGAGACATAACATGGCAAAAAGACTAAGCAGTAAAATCAGACAAGCAGCCCAAAATCTGCGACAATCACCTGGCCCGGTTGGAGGAGCGACACAACGAGCGTTCGAACAAAGCCAAGTAGCACAAGGAATGGCGCCTACAGGACAGCCGCTAGGCCAGTCCAACATCGCCGAAACCCTCGCGATTCAGAACACACAAGGGCAATTAGATCAAGCAGCCCAGCAATTGGAGTCGCAAGCGGATCAGGCCCAGGTTGTGGAAGCGGAACAAGCGTCCAAGGAGAAGATGTTTGACGCGCAACAGACTGCCGCTCAACTGGAATCAAATGCTCAATATAATCAGCAACTTGACCAGCAGCTAAACAAATATGAGCAGTTTAGTCTTGATATGTCAGAGGCAGAAGAAGACTTGGCACTTGAAAAAATGGGCTTTGAATTGATGTTAAAGGATAAGCAATATATGGCTTACCTTGATCAATCAGGCCGTATGGGAAGACTACACAACGAACTAGAATACAAAAAAGAAGTAGCTAATCAAATATTCGGCGAACGCCTTGCTGAAACAATGCGTCAGATCGGCTTCATGGAAAGCCAGCATGACCTCGATATGAAGAATGCCGACGCTCTTGCTAGTCTCAGCATCAATGATGCACTCGCCGCAGCATCGGCTGCCTTGGAAGACGACCTTCGTATGCAGGAATCGCAGGCATGGTCATCACTCGGCAGCTCTGGGGCAAAGGTAATTAAAGGACTAGATGACAAAGGCGTATTTGATCAAGAACCAAGCTCAGAGACTGAAATTGGATATTCAAGAACAGGTAGACCTAGCAATAGATAAGGACAGCAACCATGCCTCCAACTCCAAAACTTAAAATGTCTAATGAACAATTTGCTCAACGACGAAAGGCCGCTCAAGCTATTCAACGCGGACAGCAGCCAGCTATGGGTCCGGCCGCTTTTCAACAACAAGGCGCTACTGAGTCTGCAATAGCCGGACAGTCCCGAGGTCAGGCAGCGCTACAACAAGCTGGACAACAGGTTGAGCAGGCCCAAAACCAAGCTGCGATGCAGCAAATACAAAAGCAAGAACAACGACAAATGTCCGAGATTGAAGCTCGTCAAAAACAGGCTGACCAAAAAAGAAAGCTTGAAAAATTTGCCATGGAAACAGGTAACAGTATGATGGCAGAGCGACGTCAGTTTGAGCGCAAGTCCAAGAATCAACGATTTGCCAATGAACGCCAGCTTGCAGATTGGACAGTAGCTAACGCAAAGAATGAGCAAGAATTACAAAACCGATTTCAAACAATGCAACAGGCGGCAGAAAAGCAAATACAAGTGCTTGAAATGATTAACAATCGAATCATCGCTGAAGAAAAAAGAATATCAACAGGTAAGATGAATGCCAAGACAAGGGCGCAAAAAATAAGACTGGCACGCATTAAAAAAGCCATGAATGACAAAATCCGCCGCGAAAAAGAAAAAGCCCGTAAACGTGGTGGTGTGATACAAATGGCAACCGGCGCCTTGACTACGGCAGCAGGCGTAGGTCTGATCGTTGCCGGAGCCACTTCACCTGTACCTAATCCCACATTAATTGGGCTAGGAGCCAGTACTGCTGCTGGAGGATTTGGACAAATGGCGTCCGGCGCAAATGAAGCGGAGGTAATCTAATGTCAAGACTAGAAAAACTTCTAGAACAACGCAACAAACTCAACAAAGAATTACATGATCTTGTCGCATCAGAGCCTGGGGATTACACGGAATCGGTGGATCGTACGGGACTTGAAGAGCGAATGTTTAAGTATCAAAGAGATAAAGACAAAGCAGCAGTTAGTGCACAACGCGACGCCCGCAAAGCTAGGGGAAAAGGCCAGATTGCAGAAGGCATTCTAGGAATGGCTGACGCCCTTAGCCGTGTAGCATCGTCACGCGCTGGAGGAATAAGATCAGACAAGCCAATCGACCTGGACATGGAATCGTACTTTAAAGGACAACAGGAGAGAAAGTATGAAGATGTTCAGGAGGCTTTGTCTGAAGAAGACGTACAACTCAGAAAAGCATCCTCTGCATTACGCAAAAAAGAAGAAGACGCTCGTCAAAAAGGAACAACCACACGAAGACAACTACTTGCCGAAAAACGTAAAGAAAGAGAAGACTTGAATGAGCAAATACGCATAGCCAGAGAACAGGAAAGTGAAGCGCCAAAAGCTAAAAAAGCCGCCACCAAAACAGACCGTCTCAACAAACAACTCGAAAAAGACAGAGAAGGGTCATTAAAAGACGCAGAAAAATTAGCAAAAGCCTATGCTTCTCAAATTGAATTAGAAAAAGATGACGAAGGTAATGATTTTGATGGCACAGAATTACTAGAAGCACTTGAAGCACGAGGTATTGATAAAGAGTCAGAAGCATATAAACTTATTGCTAAAACAGTCAAGCCAGGACTTTTCAGCAACGAAGACGAAGAAGAACAAGCTAAAATAATGAATTCTGAAACCATGAAAAAAGCCTTGCAAAAAGCTTTACTTCGTGATATGCTTATCGACAGAGTCAGGGCCGGCAATCCCATTAACCCGGAAAGAGTGTCAGGACTCGGTCTGTCGTTGGAAGACATTAAATCCGAGGCAGAAGCACTGGGTTACGAGGTGACATTAAAAGGCGGCGGAGGATCGCCGACAACCGAACTAACTCCGACGGGCGATCGTGTCCGAGTAAAAATAAAAAATCCTAAAACAGGCAAAGTGACTAGAATGTTCAAAACAAGAGCCGAAGCCGAAGCAATGAAAGCGCGTGATCCAAGCGTGGAAATCGAAAACTAAGGAAATAATTTATGCCAGTTACCTCAAAAGGACTACTTGATACGATCAAGAGAAACGAAGGAAATGCAGCATTAGCGGGAGATCGCAAGCTAGGCGAAACTGATCATGGAACGTATATCGGTCTTGGCAAGCTTCGTAAAATTAAAAAAACTTACGAGGAGGCAGGCGTCACTCCTAAAATGGCAAGAGAATTGTATGGTAAAGAACTTGTTGTTGGTTATGGACACATGCTTCAAGGCCAAAACTTAAAAGACTACTTTACTAAACCAGAGCGTAAAAAATATTATGATAACTTTAATAAAGAACAAGCTGAAGATTTGTTAGAACGAGATGTCAAAAAACATCGCGACATGGCGATGGAAATTCTTAAAGAAAACAAAATCAAACCAGAAAGTCTATCAAAAACACAACAAAATGCCATCATTGAAATGATGTTTCAAATGGGTCCAGGCACTTTACGGGAATTTGAAAACTTTTGGGATGCAGTTCGAGATGAAGATTGGGAAGGCGCGGCACTAGAACTCAAAGTCAGCAAAAATCCCAATATCCCAAGCAATCTATACAAACAAACTCCAAATAGAGTGGAACACTATATCAAACAAATTGTGCCACAAACCGCGCCACAGCCGGAGACTGGAGGCCCTGCTCCGCAGGGAGGGTTTCGTTCTTCCGGTACTCCTGATTTGGACGCTAATGAAAAAGCGTACCTGGACTATTTAGAAGGCAAAGGCCCAAACCCATACGAAAAAACAAAATCACCGACTCCTGAAACACCTCAAGGCACCGTTCTTAGCGACCAAGAGATCGCAGATCTTGCGGCGCAAGCCCCGACAGAGCCCAAGACAGAAAGCTATGACTCCTCCTTCCTACCCAACTTCGAAACCCCAGGAGAGAAAGCTCCATCCAAATCTAGTGCCTCAATTGTTGCAGGACTCGCTGATGTTGGGTCATTAGGGCTTGCAGCTCCGATACGAGGAGGAGGTGCTTGGCTAGGACTTGTAGACACCGAAGCTCCGGCATTTACAGGCGAAGCATTTCTGGAAGGACGTAAACAATACAACCAAGCCCTTGATCAAATTAAAGAAGAGAATGAAGCCGGATTTATGGCAGGTCAATTAGTCGGCTCAATTATTCCAGGCAGCGCGATTGCCAAGGTAGCAAATTTTGTTAAACGAGGAAAGCTTGCAACAGATACTGGAAAAGCTGCTGTTGCCGGAGCCATTGAAGGCGGCTTATATGAAGGCGGCAAGTCCCGCGGTGAGGATCTGGCTGAAGTAGCCGGCGACGCTTTGACCGGCGCTAGTAAAGGAGCAGCTGTTGGAGCTGGCGTATCTGCATTCCTGAAAGGTGCAGGAGCTTTACTCGGCAAAATGTCCGATTCAGACAAAGCTCTACTTGTTAAAGAATCACTAAAAGATAACAATTCCATTGATGTAGCATTACGAAACGCAGAACGAACTGCCGAGCGAAGTGCAGAAAGTAACTTGCAACAGATTACTCTCCTTAACAAAATTGTTAATGAAGGTACAACAAAGAAACGAGCCATCCAAAAAAAGGTATTAAATCTGCTTGACGCCAGAGGAACTCCAAATCAAGCCCTAGGCGATTGGAAGAAATTCCACGCCGACGCAAATATGGACCCAAAACAATATCTTCAATACAGCAACAACAAGGTCCAAGAACGTACCAAAAAGATTGCTAAAAAATTCAATGTCAACGCCGAAGACCTTCAATCGTATTTTAATTGGCGTCATGACATGTATAACTATATCAAGTTTGTTAACTCCAGCGCAAAGCGATTCGACAAGAAGGCAATCCACTTCGGCGACACCGCCCCCGCCAACGCGTTCAAATCAAAAAAGAAACCAACCACAAAATTAAGCTGGGAAGCTACAACCCCGAAAGACAAATTCAAAGAAGAGCTTCAAACATTTAAAGCCAACATTGACTCAAAACTCGCGAGTCCTGAATCATACAATGAGTTTAAAATGAGACAGTATCTGACCGATGCTATGTATGATATTCAAAAAGCTAAGTTTATGAATCACTTATCCACTGAGAAGGTGATTGACGAAAAACTAACCGCCGCTGTTGATAAAATGGTAAAACAGAACTACGCTAAAGACCCTACACGAAACTGGTTTTTTCGCAAAGGTGCAGCTGCTCATAACGTGGCAGAAGTAGTAGACAAAAAAGCCGGCACTAATATGACTGGTCTTAATTATGATTTGTATGAAGCTGAGAAGATGGCTTCTGGATTCAAAACACAAATATATGATTTAGCCGAAGATTTGAAAGACTTACGAAGAACACGCCACTATAGCAGGATGTCCGATGAGCAGTTGGTAGCAAATATCGAAAAAGGCGTAGAAGGACCACTCGAAAACTCCTTTAGAGAAGTATATCGACGAATTAGAGAACTAGCCAATGAAAACGGTGTCAACATTAAAGAGTTCCGTAAAGGCCAAAAATACTATGTTCCAATGAAACGAAAATCTGGTGCAGAATATATTAAAGCACTCGAAGACAAATTCGAAGAGCTTGAGCCAGTAATGAAGGACATGAACCCCAAAACATTAGCTAGGATCTTTCGGGACGAGGATTATGCCAAATCCCCTAAAATCACTGGAATGGACGACTCTGTCAAAGACATAATGGACTTGAAAAAGCTACTTAGTCAAAGCTCTAATATTCAAGTTGAAAGCCCTGAAATGATGAGGCAGGCAGTCAAAAATCTTCGTAGTGAAGAAAGTATTAAAGAAGTCCTTGACCCAACTGTCAGAGCGGTGCACGAAAGACATGGAGACATTCCAACTTGGGCAAGGGAACACAGTCTTGAAAAGATGTTATTTTTGGATGCTCAGAATATTTCAGACTTAATTTACAAAAGACCTGTGCTGGATAAACTAGACACACAGATATTTCTCCTTAAACAAAAAGGATTTGAGACAGCTGCTAAATATTTTAATGATCTTAAATTTGATGTGATGGGAATACCTCGCGAAGCTACAAAACGCCGTCAATATGTATCAATCCTAAAAGAGCTAACATTATCAGACTACAAACTAGGAAAAGCTTATCTTGGTTTAGAGAATGCATTTGTTACTGCTTTATATCCTAACTACCTAGGACTCAACCTAAGAACAGTTGTGCGTAACTTGACACAGCCCTATACTATGACTACGAGAGAATTAGGCATGGGACCAAAAGGCGACGTGATGGCTCTTAATGCTACTCGTAAGATTCTTGCAGAGGGATTGTCAAAAGCCCAGAAGCGTTTTAATAAAATAGGCCTGATCGATGTTCGTGATCCTAAGCTTCAAGATCTTGAAGGAGTGCGCTCTGGTCTTGCTAATTACTTTAAAGAACAGCGTTGGGCACGTTGGGGAGATAAATTACTTAATGGATATGCCGACGTAGCAATGAAGGCATACACTAAAACAGACACAATTAACCGATTAATTACAGCCCAGATGTCTGAAGACATAGCCAAAGCAGTAGCCGATGGATCAACTGGATGGCTGAGCAAGGCTCCTGTTCCCGTCAAGAACAAAATCCAAGATATTATTGATCGTGGATCGGATGTCGATGAACTCACCAAAGAAATTGGAAAATGGCTTCAAGTTAAAACTCAGCTTAATTACTCTAAAGACGATATGTATGAATTTGGTAGAGAAATGGGACCACTATTTTCTATGCTTTCTAAATGGCCAACCGCAGTAGCCGGCGATGTAGCAGCTCGTGTAATGATGCAGGGCAAGGCTGGAGCACTCGGTGCTGCTCAAAAATACCTGTTTCCACTAGCTCTTGCTCATGTTGCAAAGGGTGTCATTGACAAGGAGGTTGATCCTAAGAGTGCTCAATATCGAGAAACATTTGGATATGGTGGACTCCCAAGCTGGATGCCTGGGCCTTCAGCGGGAGGCATTACAGACGCTTTCTTACCTATACCAGTAGTTAGTGCCTTGGAACAAACAGGAGGACTTATAGGACTGACTGGAAAAGCACTTGAAGGCGGTTGGGAAGATCGAGACACGGCCGCACTGAAATCCACTATTCAACGAACAACTGAACAATTTGTGCCAGTCGCTGGTGGTGTCCTTAGATCCAAACGTCACATGGAAGGACTGCTAGGCACTACGGACAAAGAAAAAGAAAGAGAAAAGAAATTAAAGAAACTAAGAAAGGTACTTAAAGATTAACACGAGGGGGAGGGCGGTTATAAGGGGCTAGTCGGGCTAGCTGTGTATCGTGTTAGTTAACACCTTTAAAAGAATCAATCACATAATTAGCTTCAGAATAAAACTCATAAAGCTCTGCTCTTGTTTCAAAAGGGTAGGGCTTTAGTCTTGAGTGCAGGACTCGGTTGTTTCCCCCGGCCCAGAGCACTAGACTTGCTCTTTCGAAAGGAGAAGCCTTAAGTATGCCTACCCCTAGATGTATTCTGAATGTCTCGGAGGTTTCTTCGTTTTCCCAAGACAATACAACAATTTCCCGATTCGTGTTATATTCAACGTAATCAGGAGGACAGCTTATATGTTTTAAGAGTAGGCCTGTCATTCTTTTATTGATTTTTGTGACTTTCCATTTCTTCAACACGCTCTTCAAGACTTGCCAATATAACTTGAAGTTTAGTAAGTTTTTTGCGGAGTTCCATATTCTCATTAGTTAAATCCTCAATAGTCTCGAACATGTCAGCAAGGTGGGTGGCAAGGCTGGAGATCTTGAGATCTTCAACCCGCCTTAATGTGGATAATCTGTGGATCATTAGAAGGGCCTGCTGAAGGTTTGAATTGTTATGGAGTGCTCACCCTGAAGGGCGTTTAATAGATCTGTTTGTTGTTCTTCGTCTAGAAAGTTCCACATCGAGCTAGTATACTCAAATGTTTCTCCTTTATAGAGCATTACCACCGGCGGAAACCCAAAGTTAACAAGACTCGACGGCATTCGAAGTAGAACGTGACGGCCGAATGTGATAGGTTGTTTATTTGGAAGTACCAAAGTACCTTTATCGTTGATTTCTGCCTTAAAATCTACTGCTAGTTTTGATGAATGTAACACAAGATCTTGTTCAGTAAGTCCTTCAACATAATGTCTTGCATGACTTCGTTTTAGTGTATTAAACATTTTCGTCCTCGTCTGTAATTAAAACTTCAGTTGTCAATAACAAGCCGCTAATACTGGCCGCATTATTGATTACCAGCTTCGTCACTCTTGTTGGGTCTACAATACCACGTTCCAGCATGTTTGTCAACTCTCCTTCTTTCGCATCATATCCATCAAACCAATCACCAGTATCGAGCACGTCTTTTATGATTAGTGAAGGCTCATATCCTGCATTAACCAGAATCTGCCGAAGTGGAGCAAAGCATGCCCGTTTCACAATCTCGTACCCCAATCGCTGATCGGGATGCAACCCTTCAGGTATCACGAGTCGGTTGGATAATTTAGCTAAGGCTGTGCCGCCGCCCGGAGCCAGTCCTTCAGCGACTGCCGCTTGTGTTGCTCCGAGAGCGTCCTCAATACGATGTCTTAATTCTATTATCTCTGCGTCACTACGGCCGCCAGAATAAATTACAGCAATGCCACCAGCCAGTCTAGCAATCCTTTCATTAAAGAATTCTTTATCAAAATCTGTCGGAGCTTTGTCCTTCATTGTCTTGAGTCGGGCCACTCTGTTTTTAATCTCGTTAGCCCTACCTTTACCACCAATAATAGTTGTAGTGCCTTCCGTAATAATCACACTCTCCGCGATTCCTGCAACATCCCAGGTAACCTCAGTTGTGTCTCGGTGTTTGACGGCTTTGCCTCCTGTCAGGATTGCAACGTCTTCGAGCATGTCACCTTTTTGACTACCTACGCCAAAGGATTTGATTGGTATAACGTGACAATTGCCGGCTAGGTTGTTGGTTTCAATTACCTTAAGTACGTCAGCACCAAAAGCGTCAGCAATGAGTAATATGGGAAATTCACTAAACTTTTCTTTATCCTTAGCCAGCTCGTTCATAATTTTGCCAATAATATTAAGGCTCATGATTTTGTCATTGTAACATATAACTGTCACATCATTGTATTCGCCGACCAATTTTTCTCTGTCTGTAATGGTAGTGTCTAGCATATATCCATTATACCAACGCATACCGTCAGTCACTTCCACATATGTTTCTGGAGATTTTCCATCTTGAACTGTGATCAGACCGTCCTTGCCAACCTTGTCCATAGCATCGGCGATTAACTCTCCAATCCACATCTCATTATTCGCACTGATCGCTCCGACATTAGCGATGTCCTGAGTGCTGGATGTAGGGTATGAAAACTTTGTTAGTTGTGCGGTCAGATCGGCGACGGCTTTGTCAATGCCTCTCTTTAATTCAATTGGACTAGAACCATTTTCCACACTTCGTAGCCCTTCATTATAGATTGCAGCAGCTACAACACAGCTAGAAGTCGTTCCATCACCTGCGGCGTTGGCGGTGTTTCGACTTACTTCCTTAACAAGTTGTGCTCCCATGTTTTCAAATTTGTTGCGGAATTTGATTTCATTAGCAACAGTCACTCCGTCTTTGGTAATGATCGGCGCCACTCGATCACGATCAATAACTACATTACGACCGCGAGGGCCAAGGGTAACCTTAACGGCGTCGGCAAGTTTGTTGACTCCTTGTTTAATGAGTTGTCTGGCTCCACTGCCGTGTTCAAGTTGTTTAGTACTGAGTTGTGTTAAGTCCATAGTGCTTCCTTATTTTGTGATATCAATCCCTTTATCAGCTTTGTGAAAATCTTCATTATCACTAACTTGGCTTTCATTTTGCCTTGCTTTTGCTAGCCTGTCAATATGTTTTTGGTGATCCATTCTTTCTTCCGGCGGTAAATTATACATCTGTTGCCGAGTCTCGATTTGCTCTTTTACTAGTTTCATGCGATCTCGATTTGCACTCCTTAATGTGTTCTGATTCGGGGTGTCTCGTCCTTTGTGTCGCTCAAGAGATCCGCCACAGACTTCACATGCATGTTCGTTATCGCGCTCTTCAATGCGTAGTATTAACTCTTGTTCATCACCACATTTAGTGCATGTAAAATTATAGAACGGCATGTTTGTCCTCCATTGCACGCTTGATCACTGCCGCAGTCTCAGTGTGTCCGTTACCTGCTGCATACCGCAATGCCTCGTCATCCCATGCACGCACATCCGCGCCAGCGTCAATCAACATGCGCACAATCTCAGTGTGTCCATACACTGCTGCATACCGCAATGCGTAGTCATTCCTTGCATGCACATTCGCGTCAGCGTCAATCAACATGCGCACAGTTTCGGTGTGTCCGTTTAATGCTGCCCAACGCAATGCAGCGTCATCCCTTGCATGCACATCCGCGCCAGCGTCAATCAACATGCGCACATTCTCGGTGTGTCCATGTTGTGCTGCCCACCGCAACGGAGCGTCATCCACTACATGCACATCCGCGCCAGCGTCAATCAACACGCGCACAGTCTCAGTGTGTCCGCCCTCTGCCGCCCATCGCAATGCAGCGTCATCCATTGCATGCACATCCGCACCGGCGTCAATCAACACGCGCACAGTCTCAGTGTGTCCGTTACCTGCTGCTTGTGTAATTAGCTTTTTTAAATTCATACATCCTCCATAGCTCTGTACTCAGCCTCGACATCTCGCTTAAGTGCTTTGTTCTTTTCAAAGCCATCAGGATACCGAGTCTTCAATTTCGCAATGTTTGCGTCTTTGAGCGTTTGGAAATCGGAATCCAACGCATCAATCGCAATTGCCAAGTAATAAAGCACGTCGCCAATCTCTTCTTTGAGATGTGTTTTGTCAAGGGGTTTGCCGTAATACACATGCTTTTTCAGGATATCAGCAATCTCCGCAGCTTCCGTTGCCACGCCCAACCCCGCGTGCAGCAGTCTAACTGTGTTGCGGTTTTCAAGCCTAGAACTAATCCCCTCAAAGTCATTAGTCTCCGTTACCAGACAGTCTTCGATGTATTTGTCGTCTTTCTGTATCATTAGTCTTTTCCTTTATGTATTTTTAAATCCTCAAGTTCGTCTTTATCTAAAAAGATCTCCCCGTCGTATATACTTTCTGTAATATCAGAAAATGCCTTTAGTGTGTAAATACCTCGCTTTATAGCCGTGACCTTAAAAGGCATTAAAACTTTATCACCTACTTCAACTTCCACATTAATTCTCCTCAAACGTTCGTTCAAAATATCCACACTCACCACACTCTGATACTAACATATCCTTCACACCAAGCCTAGTCCGCTGCGTTTCCACAGCATATGCCCCACAAGATTTACAAAGAGCTTTTCGTTTGCGTTTGTCCCGTGCCAATTTCTTCGCCGCATCGACAATTTCCACATCGTCCAGAACGTCGCGTAACCGGACAATCTCCGCCTCCGCCAACTCTCTTGCTTTCCTTTCCTGTAGAACCTTCGCTTTCAACTGTCTGATCGTCTTCTTCAGATCCTGTTCTTTCCGCTTCGGTATGTCCTTGCTCACTCATTAAGTCTCCATCAGTAAAGTTTTAAACTCGTCTTCTCTAATCTCAGTATACCATTTGATGATCTTGTTTGCAACCAAATCTTGCATAGACCTTTCTTCATTATGATACAGTCCATTCTCGTTGTCTTTGTAATAATTAAGCTTTTTCATTAATCGCCCCCTCCATTGCACGCTGGATTACTGCCGCAGTCTCAGTGCGTCCGTTCAACGCTGCCGCTCGCAATGCGTAGTCACCCCATACATGCACATCCACGCCAGCGTCAAGCAACATGCGCACAATCTCAGTGTGTCCGCTCTCTGCTGCCCATCGCAATGCCTGGTCATCGTTAGCATGCGCATCCGCGCCAGCGTCAAGCAACATGCGTACAACCTCGGGGTGTCCATGGTGTGCTGCCCACCGCAACGCAGCGCCATCCACTGCATGCACATTCGCGCCAGCGTCAAGCAACATGCGCACAGTTTCAGTGTGTCCACTCTCTGCTGCCCATCGCAATGCCTCATCATCCACTGCATGCACATTCGCGCCAGCGTCAAGCAACATGCGCACGGTCTCAGTGTGTCCACTCTCTGCTGCCCATCGCAATGCCTCATCATCCCCTGCATGCACATCCGCGCCAGCGTCAATCAACATGCGCACGGTCTCAGTGTGTCCGTTATCTGCTGCTTGTGTAAGTAGCTCTTTTAAATTCATTGTATTGCCTCCGTAAACCAAAGCGGTAAAAATTTCTTACAGCGTTTATACCACACCTCCCAACTAGAATCAAACACATAAGTAATGCCTGTGTCGTCCGGTCCTCGACAAACCCTACCACTTGCCTGCAATAATTCTTGCGCCGTAAGCAAAGCATAGTAATCAGGATCATTTGCAGCAATCCACCTATTCACACTATCTCCTAAACTAGGCCACGGTATTTTAGCAACAAGCTGCCAGCGGGCTAGATCATACTTCAGATCAATACCTTCACTCATTCCCGAGCCTACGAAAACCTTGCCTGGAGATTTCAAAAACTCGGTGAATTTTGCCGTCTTGGTAGTCTTGTCATGAAATATGAAACGATTGTCATCAGCGAGTAAAGGTCTGAGTTTTTCCGCAGCCCCATACGGAATATGAACGAATCCTGACTCATCTCGGTGTTTGTCTGCAAGCTCTTTTAATGTATTAGCCAGCACTGGAAGTGAGTCCTCTTGTTTTTCTGCCGACATATCGGCCACATTAAGAGGCACAATAGGACGATTGGCCACTGGGATAGGACTAGGAGTGTCGATCCATTTAATTACGCGATCCCCGAGTCCCATAAACTCAAGGTCTTTTTGATTGATTGTAGCACTCATAAGGATGATGCGTTTGATTTTGGTAGGCCACAGTATTGGTGGTTTGTCTTTGACACTGAAAGGCTTAATCTTGATGCATACTTCTGGACGATTGTTGTATAACTCTTTGCCATATTCGACAACACTGGCAGGATGTACTCGGGTCAGTTCTTCAAGCAACACGTCTATGTTGTTTTGGTGTTTGTTCTTTTCAGCCCAACTAACAAGATCCCCAATTGTAGCCAAGTTATCAGGAAATCCATGCAAGTGCTGCCATATCTTTTTTGCATGCATTTCTTTTAACATGTCAAGCATTTGGTGGGCTTCATCAATAATAAGTATGTCCTTGTATAGTCGTTGAGCGATGTATGTATAAAAATTTAGAACAGAGGGAGAGAATTTCTTTCGTACTGCTCCTAAATCCTTTGTATACTGATTACCACGAGGAAAAAATCCATACATCTTTTTGAATTGTCTTACGTTTATAGCACGTGGAGGGATTCGAACTCTACCTCTCCATTGAGACTCCGCGGGTATTATATATTCATGTTGTGCTTTTACGGTCTGTAAATGTTTAAATTCACTTAGGTACTGTCCTCGAAGTAAATTATTAGGAACGAGAATGTTACAGCCTCGTCCAGCGGCACCAAAGCCAAGTTGTGTTGCCACTGCTATACCGCTTTTGCCACTACCTACAGGAGCGCGAATAACCGCTACTTCCCAATTGTCTACAGTATCTTCGAGGGTTTTTAAAGATATTTGCTGTCCTTCTCGGATGTTGTCATACGGAAAATATTTAAGTAGTTCTAATCCCAAGGACCAAGCCTCCAATTTAATTCTGTTGCAAGTTTTTGTAGGAAATCCTCCTGCGCCTCACGTTCCCAACTAGAGTCATATCCTTCTGCAAAAGCTAATGCAGTGTATCCGATATAAACAGCATCAATATCATCTCTTTTAATATGTCCTCCAAGACGGTCGGCAACCGCTTGCCACATTCTAGGAGTAATAAGTACAATATTTCCCCAATCAGTACAAGCAGCGAACACAGCCATAGACTGCTTTAAGGATAATTTTGCGTAACGACCTTTTAATAGCTCCATCACTAATACATGATAATTGTTTGTAAACTCACTACGAAGTAGCTCTCTGATTGTCTGGAATCGGTGGTAAGGATTCTTTTGGGCAGCTATCTCTAACACTCCCCACTCCCACAAAGCCCCTGCTTTAAATTCTGCCCAACCAG
>Ga0208645_1001116_pt1 | contig 24709 bp, 20 predicted proteins | sample VirMetDEL_Sep_01_FD_184519 | JGI IMG/M metagenome (GOLD analysis project Ga0208645, IMG submission 184519) | Aqueous microbial communities from the Delaware River and Bay under freshwater to marine salinity gradient to study organic matter... | ecosystem: Environmental > Aquatic > Marine >... | reverse complement strand
TTACCTTCAGGCACCAACGGGATTCAGAATCACAGCACCAGCGCCGCAGCGACCGGATTCGCCCATGCCGACCAGCTCGAAGCTACGCTCGACAAGGATGTCACCCTCGAACACACGGCGATCCATGTTGAAACGCTCAGGGGTCGAGATAGGATAGCCGGACAGCGTATAGGTATACGCAAATGCCGGAGTACCGTAGTTAGCATCCATGGCGGGGGTGAAACCATCGGTAGCACCGGAGGGGTGATAGAAGAGAAGACCCACGTTGTTGTAGATGTTCTCCAGGCTAACACCGTCTTCGCCGAGCTTGAGACGACGAGCGACACGGATTTCGTCGAGACCGAAGATCTCGGCGAGGGTCTTCTCGTTCACCAGCACACCACGCTGCATGAAGTCACGAATACGCTTGTTACGCTTCAGGGCGTTAAACGCATCGGGGCTAAGCACGAGTTTGTTCGGATAGCAACCAATCTGGCTACGAACTTGCTCTTTGAGGTCGTCCATTAGGATTTCCACATCGGAAGTCGGGCTATTGAATTGGTCGGCACCGGAGTTGTAAGTGGCCAGATCGAGAACGTTACCGGTCTCGTACTGGGTCACGTCGAGTACACGCTTGGCGACTTCGACTTCCCAACTCTGTTGCAGTCTGTTAGCGGCATCCTTGGCGGCGTATGCGCGAAGGTCGATAGCGGCAGCACCGTTCTTAGCTTCCGCAGCTACTTCTTCAGCGATAGACCAGCTAATGGCTTCTTGACGAAGCGAGAAGCTCCGGGTACCGAACTCATTCTGAATTTTCTGAATGTTAGTACCAGGCGCACGCAGGAAGGTCTGCGCAGCGAAGGCCTCTTTACCGAAGGTAAGCGTACGACCTGCCCGGACGTTCATGGAAACAGCCGGGGCGAAGAAGGTAGCAACACCATCGGTATTCTTGTAACCTTGCGCAATTTGCGTAAGGATCGGGTCAATTACCCGTACTTGATCTAGATTCATCATAGTTAATTACTCTCCTCAGGAACCAGCTTCGTTACCGAGTTTCACTCGGATATATTGACCAGCACCCGCAGTGCCGATGACGTCTAGAGCGCGACCGAGGATTAGACCGGCACCTGCGGTGCTAGAGGCCTTACCAGTCGCATCGGAGTACACCGCATCGTCCACAGCAAAAGTAGAGGTTGCGTCTACTTCGGCGATAGCGATACCAGTGGTCACGATGCTCAAGAGAGACTGATACGGGAACACACCAGGCTTACGCGGAGTGGTGCTCGGGTTCGACTGACCCTCATAGGTTCCAGGCCAGATATACGCAGTAGCACCGGAGATGGCGGTCTCGGGGGCGGGCAGAACGGTGGCGGCAGTGTCGCTGGTACGGGCCATAACCCGGAACAGTTGCGCACCGATTTTGATGGTGTCGCCAACGTTGAGTTCAGGGTCAAAGTTGGTGGTCGTACCGGTCACAACACCGGAGGTGTTGATGGCCAGAGTACCGGAGAGAGCGGTCATAGCCGCATCTTCGACTTGGTAACCCTTGTCGGTCAGTTCGCCTTGACCGTAGAGTTTGTAGACATTGAGGCCGGCGGCATAGCCACCAGCAACAGGGTAAGAACCGTCTCGCTTAACGAAACGGCAGCGTTCGATACCATTAGCAAGTGCGGTAGCGTCGGTTACGGTAACCGTCTCTACGTACTTGTGGTCGAACGACATGTAACGGGGATCCGTTGCCATTTTGTTTATGTTCGTTAGTGTGTTTGGTGAGCGTACAGAGACGCATCATCTGTAAACTCGGGGGTGTAGTCTTTCCTTTAAATGTAACCGGGAACAGACAGGTAAATTGATAACCTTGTTATCTCTCCTTCTGCCGGGGTAGCAAGCTACCCCGTTGTTACAAGGATTTGACTCAGTCTTCGTCTTCTTCGAGAACAAGCTTCAAAGCAGACATATAGTCCGTACCATTGGCCTCGGAGTATTCCACGGCTTTAGCATGTACTTCTGCGCTACGTTGATCGTAGACGTATCCGTCTGCGTTAGGCTTAGGGGCCTTTGGCTTCTTGGGTGCGGTAGAAGGGGTAGCCACCTCATTGAAGCTAACCATCGCGGGCAGCTTCTCCAACATGCCCTTCATAAATTCGAATTGGGTAGCCTTACCCGCTTCGCTGAAGTTCACGTTATTCTTTGGATTAAGAGTCTCCATGAACCGGGTGAGATCGGAAATGGGGACAATTTGTTCTGTAAGTTTACCTCCCTCGTACAGCTTTTCACAGAAATCTGTGATCTCCTTTTGACGCATGAGGCGTCTTTGGGAGGCAAGCTCTTCTTCGAGTTCGGCAACCTTGGCGGCCAGAGGATCCGGGGACTGCGTCTCCGAGAAATCAGTCGCTTCGGCTTCAACTACCTCTTCTTCCGAGGCGTCAGCCTCGGAATAGCCAGGCATCATGCCTTCACCCATCTCCTGAGACCCCTGAGCAAGTTGATAAAGGGCCATGATGAGTTGATCTTCGGTGTACTGAGAAGCGAGATCGGCAGCGACTTGCTCATCGTCATCACCGGACATATCCTCGGCTTCGGGCTCCATCCCTACCTCTTCAGGTGGCATATCTTCGCCTTCCATCCCGTCCGGACCTGCACCTTCTTCATCAACCGGAGGAGCTTCTCCACCGTCTTCATCGCCCATCTCTTCACCATCAGGTCCTTCGACCATCGAGGCGGATTGAAGGGATTGCATTCCCTCCTGGGCCATAGGGTCAGGGCTCATCATGGGATCGGGAGCCATGTCATCTCCGTATTCCATGTCATACGGAGCAGCAGCACCAGTTTCCTGGACATCTTGTCCCTCTTCATCAGTGGCTTTCATGCCATTGATGTTTACATTAATAGTCATGCCCCGCCCATCGGCATGGTCGACAACTTTAGTCTCTTGAACGGGGGCTTCGGTTTTTCTCTTAGCCATAGTTGGTAAAGTTTCCTGAAATGAAATAGAAGACTCCGCTGGAGTAATAGTTATCGAGCCTTCGGGGGGTGTCTCGGAAAAAGCCGTAAGGCCTTTTACCGCAGGTATAGACACAAGGCCGAGATGGCGCAATGCCAGTTGGCCGGGTGTCGGGTTAGTATCCGCATCGGGCAAGTAGAACGAGCTACTGACCTTCTTGAATACTCCGTCGCGAATTAGGCGTTCTGCCTTGGGAGTTAGTTCAACTTTCCCCCAAAGAGATTTGCCTTTTCGCCACACTTCACGTACCCAACCCAGGGCTGGGGTTCCGTCGTCCTGGTCATGACCGATGATCAGGGGTGCCTCATGCTTATTTGGGTTATAGCTAGTCACCACCTGATCAAGATCTTCGTCCGCAAAAACCATCTTCTGGCCGCTCGAACTAATTTGAGGACCGGAACGAAATAATTCGATGTATACGGTTCTCTTGGGTTGTTGCTCGGTCAGAGGGGAATCAGCGTTTAGAACTTCTTCCAGGTTTTTGCGAAGTCTCCGTGCCATATCAATCTTTCAACGTCAAACGTTAAGGTTGGTAGCTTCGAGGAATGCGGTAAAGCGTTCTTCGTTACGGCTAAAGCTATCGCTAAGGAGCGAAACCTGTCCGGCAGGAGTTCGAACAATCGTAATTGCTAGACGCTCTAGAGTAGGAGAGGTAGCTACATACGCATCCATTCTCACAGTACCCTGCTCAAGAAGAGCCGGGCTGTTGTTACTATCTCCGCAGATAACCAGATAAGCCTGTTCTGGACGGTTACCAAATAGGGCTCCTTGACGGAAGAATTGGTTCAGAACCTGAGTAGCGATTGAAGTCACTCGGCTGTAAACTGTGCTTGCCGAATCGATAGATTCGAATAGAATATCGTCAAAGCTACGGTTCATGACATCCGTAAGGACGTTTAGAATCACCCGTGTGCTTACAAATCGGAACAGGGGGCTACTGGACAGGGTCCGGGCTCCCCAGACAACAATGCCCCGATTAGGCAGAGATCTGATTGGGTTTAAGCCCAGAGCGTAAGTGACCTCTTGCTGTTGAGCAGAGATTTGGAATTTCAGACCAGTTACACCGCGCAGGGGATAACGGGAACCGGCAGGGGGCTGTTGGAAACCCTCGTTAATAAACCGGCTACAGGCAATACCAGCCACAAACGAGCTGGCAGGGACAAATCTGTCATCCAGATTCTTTACGTAAGGTGCGTAGAAAGCAGCGTGACCGTAGAAAGATCCGACTACTCTTTTAACAGCATTTAGTTCCTCTTGTGCCTGAGAAAGATTTTCAATGTCTCCGCCGCAATCGATCATTGCGACATGCTGTGTGCTGGTAATACCCTCCGTCACACCAAATTGACCCTCAGCGGCAGCGACTAGGGTCTGAGTAACTTTCAGTCTCTCGTTAATTGCTTCGCTCTTAGAGGCAATATCAGAATCTACGGAGTAAGAAAGAACCCGATAAGCCTCAGGGGCCATCAGGAATCCGGGAGACTGGTAGCCATCACCCATGCCTTTTTCAATAGCATAGGTAAAATCCTGAGCTTTAGCAGAAGAAGTCAGTTTGTACCCAGTGTAACCGAGGTCTTCCTCTTCGGAAGTAAGCTTGACTACGTTGCTATCGATCAGACCTTGACGGTTAGTTCCAGGGATTACCGGGCTAACAACACCGTTTTTGGACGTAATACGGATCTTCAGGACGTAGTCGAATGACTCGAAACCGTTGGCTAGAGATTTATCCAGTCTGGCAACAGACTGGGTAGAGATGGTCACATCAGTAACATCTACAGTAGCGCTGGTGTTACTAGTGATTGTGAGAACCTCGAATCTGGTACCGTTGATCACGATTTTGTCGCCAACTCCAAGCTCTTGCTGGAATAGCGTATTCGTACCGGAAAGAACTCCGGCGCTAACAGTAACCGTGCCGGCCAGAGTAATGTCTTCTAGGTCAGGGCGGGTAAACGGTGAGCCGTGGGTAGAAAGAAGGTTGTCAGTTACGGCATGACCGTTATTGGGGGCGTAAGCGGTGCCAGCGTAATTAGAACCTGAGGGTACGAATTCGATATCGTAATACTGAGCAAGCTCTTTTTCCTCTAGGATGGAAATCAGCTCGTTGCGAAGGTTCTCAGCAAGTTCGTCAGGAGTCGCACCGTTAACGATAATTGCACGGTTCTCTCCGGCAATCGATACATAGAATACCTGTACCGAGTTAGGCAGGTATCCCGAGCGGCTCAGGCCATTGTTGCTTACATCTCCGGTAGGAACGATCGGATCACCAGATACGCCATCGACCAGTTTTTCAAAGATAGTTCCCGGAGTTGCCTCGGCGTCATACTGCCAGTAAGCCGCATCAGCATCGGGCCATTTATCACCAGCTCCCACTCCCGAGCTAAAGTCTTTGGAGATAGCGATTACCTTATCATTCGGGATATCGGCCACAGAAGCATATGCTCCGGCTCCCTTTTGATCAGTCGAAGTAGTTAAATATGCCTTTAAGATGGCAGACTGGTCAGCGGACGGGTCGTAAGTGCCAGGAGTATCAGCATTCTTATCAGCAATAAATAGGCTAACAGCCGAACCATCCACATACAGAACACGTTCTCTGTTGCTCACGTATCTGCTATCACAACGGAAGTTAATCTCTTTCACCGAGGTGTAGAGTTTTACGACACTGCTGGTGTTAAGATTTTCAGGCGATGCGTATCCCGTGTCGCTAAAGTTAAACGCTACGAATCGATCTACTTGGGGGAGTTCTGCGCTATCCTTGGAGAAGATACGGAATTTACCTTGAATAGCTTCAGTCGCAGTCTGCTCGACTTTGTAAAAATCTGAGAATCCGTCAGAGTCGACACTGCTGAGGTAGGAGAAAAGATCTCTTGCGTTATCAATAGCATCGATCCCGGTAGTGGTGATAACTCTGATTTCATCACCGTCTCCGTCAGGGACATTAATCGGGGTACCGAAGTATCTACCGTTAACCTTTAACGCAAATGCGTTGTAACCGGTTCCTGCTACACTCGCACTCAGGTCGATGTAGGTTTCCGGGGTAGGGGTAACCCGGGTAAAGTAAAGAATACCGTTTACGCCGACGTTGTCGAAATATCCCTTAATGGCGTCGTAGGTAGTTAGTGCTCCGACACTGGTATTAGGAATAGTTCCACCGACTTTTTGCAGGTAGTCTTCTACCGATGCAACTTGGGTGGGGACATAAGGAATAAATTCTGAGTAAATGCCCTCGCTTCCTTCACCATAGTATTCATCGGCAGGAGTAGTACCGAACAAATAACCTACAGCATGGCTAGCGATGGGCTGTGGAAGTCCGCCTGTGACAGACTGGGCGACAAATACACCCGGTCTATTTAGCGAAGCGGCATTCACTGTAATCGAAGTTGCCAAGGCTTAATCTCCGTTGTTGACAGTCCTATCAAATAGCTTTCAACGGGAAGTGGGTGACTATTTACACTCCCAAGGCCTTGTACAGTTCGTACAGATTAGTCATTAACCAGTCTGAACATAGTTCTTGTCCACATTTTGAGTTACCCATCATTCGTATTACTCCTCGTAAGAGGAGATTAAAGTCGTTTGGCCCTATAACCTCCGCTGAGAGATTCACAAACCTGCTAAGCTCGATAAAACTACGACTCTTAGAGACTTGGTACAGGACAAACATCATGTCCATTATTTCTTTTGGGTCTAGTTCTTCACTAAACTTTGTCGATGAACTCTGTTGTTTTGTCATTGTTATTAATTTGATCCATAGCCTCTTTGTGAATTTTACACATGGCAACAAATTTAGACATGGGAACACTTTCCATGAAAGCGAGGTTCTGAAACGAACCGTTTTGAATAGAGTAACATTGGCCAAGCCATGTTTCTTTAGTCATATAATTGCACAGGATGTGTGTTTTTAGCTCGATAAATAACTGGTGTATCGTATAGTGGGTTAGACGAGCCATAGACACGTTTTCACCCGTACATAGATACGTAAGCAACTCAATCACTTTGTCGTTTCGAACCGGTTGTTCATCCTCATCAAAGAGCATGTCCAGATACTCCAAGTCGTCACCAGTGATGTCTCGGAATGACAATTCTCTGCCTTTACCGTCCACACACGTCACTGTGTAATTGTGGTTAATCCTGGTCGTTATCGTTTTCGCTTTTCATGTCGCTATCACCCAGTAATTGATTAATAGCCTCACCAAGCTTCTTGATCTGCTTTGCCCTTAGACGCTTCGCATCTTTTAGGGTGAGTTTACGACCACCTGGTTCGGGGGAATGGAGAATACAGATCGTCTTAAGTGTGGCCTGGATCTCATCGAGTGATTTGTCCTCAGAGATCTTGGAGATTTCGATCAGGTCTTCAGCGCTAGGTTCTTGTAGAGGTAAAAATTTGCCCGGAGAAATTTCTACTGCGATGACTTCCGGGTCACCGAAATCAAATTCAGATCCAGTTTCTTTAGCTGTTGTCTCCAGGTCTCGGAGAGATTTACTAGAAAGTGCCATGGGTATGTTAGTGGGAAAATTTGCCCTATACTCGTCCTTCACCGGATTTTACCCAGTTTAGTTGAAAGCAAGATATAGAGAGAGATAGCCAGTGGCTGTACAGAAAAACCCGTATGAATACTGGGACTCTGAGGGAAAGAAGGCTGATTTTCGTTCTCGCGAAACTCAAGCCAGCTCTTTGACTAGGCAAATGCTCAGTCAACCCGAGTATTTGCTGACCCGCAATCGGGTAAATCCCGGACCACTGAGAAATCTCCGTGCCCGTGCGGCTGACTCGGTCTCTCAAATCCCCCATGATACCCGTAATGAGGAGATGTGGGGGTGGCAACGGTGGACTGACAGGGATTATTACTTGGCAGAGTCTGAAGTTGCCAGCAATTTACTAGAAGAAACAGATCCTGGTACGAGACAAGGAGACAGAGGAATCATCCTCCCAGACTACCTTGAGTCTGAACGTGAAACGTCGACCGTTATTCCATTGTTTAACCCCAAATCCTTCGAATACACCCAGATATCGCCCTCTTCTGAGTGGTTTATTGCCCACAATCTGGGTTTCTACCCATCTGTCGAATTGTTCAATACCTCTAGGGCAGAAATAGACGCCAATGTCGTCCACCTCACCGTTAACACCCTGAAAGTGCTCTTTAGCACCCCTACTTCCGGACACGCCAGACTGAACTAACATGTCTAGACAAATTTTAACAGACTACGACTACGGTGGAGTCAGTAGGGTAATTAATCTCCCTCCCGCCGTAGATGACTCGGAACCTGTAATCCTTTCTCAGTTGAAGGAATATACGGGGGCACCGATTATCCAGTCTAGCCAAGTGATCTCTGAAGATTACTCTATAGCTGAAGGAAAAAACGGCCTATCTCTTGTGTCGGTTAGTATTTCTGAAGGAGCGACTGTGACAATACCGTCTGGCTCTACTTGGAGGATTTGGTGATGACTTTTGGAAAATTACAAGTAGACCAGATTGAAACGTCTACGAAGTTGTATAATGTCGACCAGTTTGTCACATCGGACGGCATAGGTGAGACGACTGCTTCTTTGCTGGAGCAATTTAGGGATTCCAGAAAGATCTATGTGTCCCTGGACGGTGACGATGAGAATGATGGAACCAGTATTGCTGAACCTCTACGTACGCTGAGGGCCGCTTCGCTTCAGGCTGAGCCTGGGGATGTTGTATTTGTTTCTCCCGGAACCTACATCGAGGATATCCTACCAATTCGGTGGAAATACGACGTAACCATCTTTGGCAGTGGCCTCCGCAGTACGATCGTTCAGCCTGCCCCCGGTCAGGAATTCAACGACATCTTTAAGGTTGACTCCGGTTTCTGGTGCTGGGGTCTTTCATTCGCCGGACACCAAGCCGATGAAACCAGGCAAGCGTGGGCGATTGATTTCGACGAGCTAGCAGATAACAGACATCGCGGAGCTATCAGTCTCGGTGCCCATATCTTTAAGTCTCCGTATATTCAAAACTGTACGAGTATTACGGCCGAGGACGATAGAGGTCTGGCCGGATCGAACAGTACAGGTAATACGGGTGGAGGTATTCGAGTTGATGGTAGCAAGTGCTCGATTAACAGCCCGATTCGGTCGATGGTTGTCGACTCGTATACCCAAGTTAACCTTGGCGGTCCGGGTTGTCTGGTTCTGAATGACGGTTACGCCCAGCTTGTCAGCTTCTTCGGGACTTTCTGCACATACCATGTCCGTACGGAGACGGGAGGCCAGGTAAACCTGAGCGGTGGAGGAACAACCGACTTCGGACTTTACGGCCTGATGGCTGACGGTTACAGCCGTTCCCCTCTGTTTACCGGGTCAGCGCGGACCTCTGTATTCGGGGCAATTAGGCTAGAGAAGACCTTTACAGTTGATCTGGACACAGATACTTTTTCCTGTGTAAATCACGAGCTGGTCGTTAACGACCAGGTTACTGTCAAAGCGACCCAAGGGGTTTTACCTACTGGTCTAGAGGATAATACGATCTACTACGTAGTAGAGGAGGGGCTGACAGCCGATACGTTTAAACTCAGTATTTCGAAAAACGGTTTAGCTCTTGATCTAACGGGTGTTTCTGATGGAACCTATCAGTTCCTGCGCCAAGGCGTAACAGAAATTGATGTCATTGACCTTGGTCCTAACAGACTAGGGAGACAAATCAAGTACCCCGTCCAGGGCAGTCTTGGTAGTTCTGGCAATCCCATCTCTGTCTTCAATGTCGACGAGGGCAAGTTCTATGTGACTCTCGGGACCACTGATATACTTCATGAGTATGTCGGAGGAGGCAAGGTAATTCTCGGGGAAAATGAGTACCCAATTACTAGTGCGACCTACGATGGAACTAGCGGTGTAGCCATACTTACAGCGAGTGGCTATGTGCCCCAAGTTGGTGATTCTGTTTCCCTCTCCGGCCTAAGCTTCATTTGTAACTCAGCTTCGAGGCCGAATGCTGGGCAGTTGATGTTCCCAGAAATCGTATTTCCCAGGAACTCGTCTACCGGATTACCAGAAGAGAAAACCTTTAGCTACACTAGAATAGACGGGTTTACTTTCACTTACATCGAAGATTCCTTCGATCCGGATGGTCCGGACTACGAGTATGTGGGGAGTGGTACGGCCACTATCGACGGTACGGACTACAAGATTATTGGCGCGGATTATAATAAAACTACCGGCCTCGTAACAATCAAGACCTCCTCTCAGCTCCCCTTGGGAGACGGAGATGTCACGATCGATGGTATTCGTTTTATCTCCTCGGCCATCGCCTATGTCATTACTAGCAGTATTCCTATCGATGTAAACGGTAACGAGGTCGATAATACCGACCCGAGTCGTGCGGGATATCGTGTCGTATTCTTCTCCGGCTTGAACGGTGGCCTAAAGGAACCGATCCATCTCGGACAGACTCTAGACTTCAGAAACCGGTCTCAGATCAGCGCTCCGTCACATACCTTCGAGTTTGTCGGCAGTGGTATGAACTACGATGCGCTTCCCTGGAACGGGGGCGTACCGATTGAAGGAAACGCCATTGTCGAGACCAACAACGGTCGTGTCTACAGCAGTAACACAAATGAAAGGGGTGACTTCAAGGTCGGTAGCCAGTTCAGTGTAGATGGTACGAGCGGTAGCGTTACAATTAACACTGATCAGTTTAATCTTTCCGGTCTGAACTTCATCGGTCCGTTTAGCCGAAATGGTGGTATTTCTACTGTCGGCGAACAGCTTAGAGAAGTCAGCAATAACACATCTCTTATCGCATCGATTGGCGGTCCGGATAGTAATACGGTACCTTCACAGTTTGCTGTAAAAACGTATACGGACAATAAATTTCTGACTGATATTTCGGTTACCGGAGATCTTCCTCTCACGATTACCGATACTAGCGAGCAGGACAACCAGGGATACTGGATCCGGTCAAGGAATATCGAACTCAGTATCAACGAGCCTGACGGTCTTGCCAGGCTAGACGGAAGCGGACTTGTACCCTCTTCGCTTTTACCTAGCTATGTCGATGATGTTCTGGAATACGCGGACTTTGACTCGTTACCGGAGACTGGTGAAACAGGAAAGATCTATGTTTCTCTGGATAATGGCAAAACTTATCGTTGGGGTGGTTCAGCTTACGTAGAAATCAGCTCCAGGCCGCCTAGTACGGATGAAGTACCAGAGGGTCTGACTAACCTATATTTTACTGAGTCCCGTGCTCGCAATTCCTTATCTGTTTCTGGTACGAATGGCCTGAGCTACGACTCAGAGACCGGTTCTTTTTCCTTTGATTTCCCGGAAACCGGTGTAGAGGCTAATACTTACAACCTCGCCACTGTAACCGTTGATTCGAGCGGTCGTATTACGTCTGCCGAGAGCGGGTCTGTCTCTCTAAGTGATAATACGGACGTCGACATTTCATCAAATCCCCCTGTAGACCGTCAAGCTCTTACTTATAACGAAGCCAGTGGACAGTGGGTCCCTGGCAATGTCGAGCCTGGAGGAGATAATACTCAGATTCAATTTAATAAAGATGGTGATCTCTCCGGCTCTGCCGATCTGACCTGGGACGACACCACCAAGGAGTTAGGGGTCAGCGGAGGAATCAGGTTCGACGGAAACGAGGAGTTCAGTACCTCGTTGCAGATGGTACCTGCCACCGAAAACCATATCATCTCTTTCCCAAATGCTACTGGAACTATCGCTCTTGTCTCAGGCATTAACGGTCAGCTTATTTATAACAATAATGGCGCTTTTTCTGGAACCAGATTAATCTCTTTAGATGAAGACCTTATCAGTATCTCTGGTAGAGTAACTAATAGCTACAATAGCACCACTGGATCTAGTCCGGCCCAGTTGTTTAGCGGAAGCTGGTTCAGTGGTGGTAGTTCTACGACGACTAAGCCGCATGTTCTGATCGAACCTGAGGGGACGGCAAGTGAGTCTTGGGGTACGAATGGTACGGGACTTGGTGTTAATGCGCCCTCCGGCTTCTCCGGAAACCTGCTGGATCTGCAGGTGAATGGTACATCAAAGTTCAGCGTAAACAGCTCTGGCATTGGCAGAATCTCGACGCTGTATGTAAACCAAATAGGCGAGTCTTACAATAACACAGGTGGAGCATGCTCTGTAATAGAAGCTCCTTTTAGTGGTTTTAATGTATCTATTAACACTCAAAGAATTCTTACAATAAACACCAGTACTATTAGAGTTCAAAGTGATCACGGGATTGGTTGGTCTGCATCTGCGTCAGATTCAAACTCCGGCATTAGTTCTGCGTTTTTCTTGGATTCAACGGGTAGAGTCGCCCAACGCAACGGCACCAACGCCCAAACCTTCCGCTGCTACGGCACCTACACCGACGCCAGTAACTACGTCCGCGCTGCGTTATCCAGCACCAGCACTGCCGTTACGCTTGCCGCTGAAACGTCCGGTACGGGTGCCGACGACGTTCCCCTCAACCTGACCGCTTCAGGCTCCGCCCCGGTCAACGTCAACAACAATCTGGACGTTGGCGGTGACATTACCCTGGACGACGGTGGAACATTTGCAACAACGTTGCAGATGGTAACACCGACTCAAGATCGGGTAATCTCGTTCCCCGATGCGACGGGTACTGTTGGTCTCGTAGCAGGGTCAAGTGGAAACCTTGTGTTTAATTCTGCCGGCTCGTATGCAGGTGTAAATGGTAGTGTTGTAGACTCAACCGGAAACATTACAATCTCCACCCGTCTCAGTATCAGTACTGCTGGGGATTTTTCAAATCCCCCACTCCGTTTAACCGGAACTTGGTCTTCTGGGGGGACTGCGACGACGACTAAACCCCAGGTTCTGATCGAACCCAGTGGTGCTAGTTCTAGTGCATGGAATACGAATGGAACTGGGCTGGGGGTCAACTCCCTGAGTAGTTTTAACGGCAATTTACTTGACCTCCAATTCAACGGAGTTAGCAGGTTTAGAGTCAGTAGTAGTGGAGCTATTACAGGTAATATCGCCAGTACTACTCAGAGTGGACTGGCTCCAGCTACCTCTTTCTCATCTATTACATATTCGTCAACAGTAAATCTAGATCTTTCTTCACTACATGGTCAATATCGTACTATAAATCTAACCGGAGACCTTACACTTACCTCCTCAGGTCAAGCTGCTGGGCGTCAAGTAGTTATCAGGTTGATTACTGATTCAACATCTCGCAATCTCACATTCCCAGCAGACTGGGTATTTGTAAGTGAAAAACCCGCCAGTATCGCAGCGGGTAAATCGGCGATACTTTCCTTGACTTTCTTCGGGACAAATAATTCCGATTGCATCGCCGCTTACGCTGTACAACCATGAGCCTGATTCGACTGAACCCTCTCCGCTGGCCCTATTCGCTGAGCCAGCTTCGCCAGGATGAACCGAGCCGTTCGTTCTCTTGGGCGCCGAGTGACGCCGAACTGGCGCACTACGACGTGTTCCGCGTGATCAAGCAGGAACGCCCTGAGTTTGATCCGGCCGCGCACAAGGTGATTGAGGTGCAGCCTGTTGAGCAAGACGGCCAGTGGCTGCAGCAGTGGGAGATCATTGAGCTGACCGAGGCTGAGAAACAGGCGTACTACAGGGCGACGCACCCGCCGCGCTGGATTGAGTTCAACGATGCCCTGCCGCCGGAAGTCGATCAGCTCCTGGTGGCCGCCGAGCACGTAAGCCCCCGCCTGGCACTGGCGCTGGGCATCGGCCTGGGCAAGGCTGCCGATGGTGACAGCAGGATCTTCTTGAATGCTTGGCGTGTCGCCAGTGGCGCTGGCTTGATCAGCCCTGAATTGGTCGCTGGGATCCAGGCTCTCGCCGTGGCGCATGACCTCCCAGAGCAGTTTGTTGCCGCGCTCGGTGACACAGAGGAGGAGCTGGTGGTATGACCCTCGGACTGTTTGACCCGGCGTTTTTGGGTGGCCTGGCGACTGGCGGTGGTGGATATGACGCCGACGCTCAGGACTTCATCAATCGAGTGATTGCCGCCGATGTGTCAGCAGGCAACACGAGCGGCTTGGAAGTTGGCGTGCAGGATGCGTATAACTCTTTCTTCGTCGGCTGCAAAGCTGATGGCAATTTCAGCGCACTGAAGGCAAGTTGCATCCTTGCTGGTGCACGCACCTTAAACGGTGCGGTGACGCCGCTGGTGAGCACAATGCCAACGCCCACGAATAATGGACCTTTTGTGCCGTCAGACTACGACAGGGAGACGGGACTAAAGGGAAATGGAAGCACAAAGTATTTAGATACAAATCGAGCCGATAATGCTGATCCGCAAAATAATAAGCATTTGGCGTGTTACGTTTCACAGCTAAACACAGCTCTCGCTGCTTTGGCTGGCACAAAAGACGACGCGAATTCTCTTGATTCCACGCAGATCGTGTCGAATCCGTCAAATAATTCAAGAATGAAGATAAACTCAGACTTATTTGTGGAAATTTCCGCTCCACCCGTGCCCGGTTTCTATGGTGGATCCAGAAATTCTTCTACGACAGTTTTTGCCCGTGCAAATTCAGTGACTGTATCTGGATCCTCAACATCAGCCACTCCGTCAACGCGAACCATTTGGATTTTTGCAAGGAATAGTCCAACTGTAGCCGTACATGCTGATGCCCGTATTTCCTTCTATTCCCTCGGCGAATCCGTCAACCTCGCCCTTCTCGACGCCCGCGTCACAACGCTGATGAGCGATCTCGCGGCAGCGATACCTTGAGCGAGGCAGAGAAGTGTCCCAGTCTACCCCGTTGAAAGCTCTATAGCAAAGATCCACTATCTCCTCCATGGACACTCTGACCATCACCCTGACCAATCCAGTCCTAATTGACGGCTGGGTAGAAGCCGCCAACCGTAACGGTACGACTCCCGAAGCCCTCGCCCTGGAATTCCTCGAACACCAGGGGAAGTCGTATTCTGATCTCTTTAAGATTGCTAGCGTCACTAGCGCAGCTCTCTTCGCCCGTTTCACTCCCCAGGAATATGCGACCATCCTCGCTGCGTCACAACCGTCCCCGGATGCCACTGAGGAAGAAATGGTGAAAGCACAAACTCTCTCCTCTCTTCTCGGACAACTAACCGAAGAAGAAAGGGTAAGTCTGAATGATCCGAGAGTTGTCAGCGGCCTAGGTCTTCTCGTCCAGGCCGGACTTCTTGACGAATCCCGAGTGCCTGAGGTTCTGGCTTACGATAGACCGTTACCTGAAGTAAAGTAGTAATCTAAACTGGGGCTACAGAAAATGACACTAATCTGGAGACCTGGTTATACCTGGAGCGGAGATATTTGGAACCCTAACATGGTTCTTAATACATCTCTGTGGTTAGATGCTTCGGATAGTTCTACTATCACAGAAAGCAGTGGACTTGTCAGCGAGTGGAGAGACAAAAGTGAGAACTCAAGAGTAGCTATTGCCAGCACTACAGCACGTCCAACTTACAATACCACCTCGTTTAACGGGAACCCTGGAATAAGTTTTGACGGGGTTTCTAATTTTCTAACCTGCGATAGTCTCGGAGCTATTGCTGATGGAAAAGATTCTCCCTGGTCAGCGGTTATGGCTGTTAATTGTGCAACCAATCAGCTCTCTATGCTAGTTACTTTTGGCAGTAACTTGACTTTTACGGGGCATTACGTTCAGGTAAACCCTAATGGTTACCTCCGTACGTATAGGAGATCACCAGGTGATGCTAATAGCTATACTTTAGAGGGAAACACACCAGTGTGGGGGGGAAATCAAATCATTTCTTTAGTCTTTACAGGTACGTTTTTTACGATGACCGTAAACGGCTCTCTCTACGCCAGTGGGTCTCTTAACTCAAATGACATAGACATTGACAAATTTACGATCGGTGCTTGGCGCAGACCAGAAGCTATCGGTTTTGGCAAATTTGTCACATCAGAAATTATTGTCACTAGAGGAGTTTTACTAGATGGTGATCGCCAAAAGCTAGAGGGCTATCTAGCCCACAAACTAGGGTTAACTGAAAATTTACCTTCTAACCACCCCTATAAAATATTAATACCTCTGCCATGAGCCCTATTTACACCCCCGGACGTCTAATTCTCCGTAAACAGTCAGGTGCATGGGCTCAGGGTGGAGATACGTCATACATTATTAAAGTGGAAGATATAGTCTATAGAATTCACATGTTTACAACTGTAGGGTCTAGTAGTTTTAACGTACTGAGTGAAGGAACCTTTGAATACCTTGTAGTCGCTGGCGGCGGTGGCGGAGGGGCTGGTTATGGAGGTGGTTCTGGAGGTGGTGCTGGAGGTGTACTGTACCATAGTGGAAAACCTTTGTTAAAAGGATCATATCCCGTAGTTATTGGTGGGGGTGGCATTGGCCGTGACACCAGCAGTGGCACGAATGGGGGTAATAGCTCTGCATTTGACTCTATTGCGAGAGGTGGTGGAGGCGGGGGATACTATTCCGGGGCATCAGGAGGTTCTGGTGGAGGTGCCGGAGGTACTGGCATATATAACGGGGGAGCAGCGTTACAGGGAAATTCTGGAGGAGCAATTGGTTATGGCTCCCCCGGCCAAAACTCTATTGCAATTTATGCTGGAGGCCGTGGAGGCGGTGCAGGAGGAACCTCGACTGTCCACAATATCAATGGAAGAGAATTTTCAATAACTGGCACACCCACCTACTACGGAGGTGGAGGAGGAAATGCTTTTAGTGCAGGGGGACTGGGGGGAGGAGCTTCAGGTCCTACTGCAAATCCTTCGATAGGAAACGATGGCTCACCCAATACCGGAGGCGGCGGCTCAGGCGGCAGAAATAATAATCTCCGTGGAGGAGCCGGTGGTTCTGGAATTGTTATTGTGAGGTATGCGATATGAGTTGGACTATCACACCAGGGATTAAAAGTCTAGACGGAGTCCCAATTGGAACCCCCTATGGAGGAGGGTTTGTAGGGGGATTCATTAGCTGGACTGCGAATAGTATACCTACCCACGCCCTCATCGTATCCCCTAAAGCAACCGGGGAATTGTCATCTCCTGTATCCTGGAAAACCTCAGATACTCAAACTCCCAACACAAAAAGCCTTATTGACGGTGTGTCTAACACACTAGCAATGGTGGACGCAGGAATTTCTAGTCACCCAGCCGCCCAGTTTTGTGTAAACCTTAGCATTGGTGGCTTTACGGACTGGTACTTGCCTTCTCTTTATGAGATGCTGTCTGTGTATATTAACTTAAAACCCACATTTGGCTTCGATTCTGGTCAAGGTGTTAACCCATACTCTGTACCAAGAAGGTATTCCAATTATGTTCGTCTAGATCCACCTAGAACCTATGTACCAGAGTTTATTCTGGGCGGTTCAGAGTCCTTTAAGGCTGAGGGGTACTGGACTTCTAGCCAAGAGAGTAATTCTTATCCCATATGGGCAGCATATTTTCAAAGTGGAGGTTATAATCTTAATGGAACTAATGCAGGTTATTTATCAGTTCGTGCCTTTAGGCGCATTACTCTATAGTTGTTGAAAGCTATTTAGACAAGTTAACACGCCCATGGCATATTACGATAACCCCGGCCAAGTAAATGACGAGGCTATCAATGTAGCCGGAGGAAAAACATTCCAAGTCATTCAGATTGCCGATGCCAGTGGAAACGTAACATCACCCTCCCTGTCTGCCCTTCCTATCATCATATCCGGCCTGGGTATCCCTGCTCACGACTCAGTCGAGCTGACCTATACGGCCGGTCGAGTAACCACTATCGTCTACAAGAGTTCCGGTTCGACAGTAGCCACCGTATCTCTTACTTACAACGCCGAAGGCGATCTTCTTACCGTAGCCAAATCTTAACACCATGGGATTTCAAATCACCTCATCCTACGTCAAAGGAGACCCATATCTGAGCAATGTATCCCTTTTGCTTAGAACAGACGGAGTAAACATTGTTGATGATAGCAGAGCGGATAACCAGATTATCCTCAACAACAACCCTATTGTAGATACGAGCATTAAAAAATACAGTCCAGGGTCCATATACTTTAATGGCAGCAACTATTTGTCTATCCCAAGCAGAGGAATCTTTGACTTCAAAGACAATGATTTTACCATAGAAATGTGGGTATATAATGGGGGAGGCGATAACAGAGAATTTGTTGCAAAAAACAGGGCAAATGAACCCTTTTACGGTGCAGGGTCGTTTACCATGAGGATTTCGTTCGAACAGAGATTATATTTTGGTTTGACAAGTGATTCTACTAACAACGGGTGGGAAACAGAGTCTCTTTCGACCAACAGTATCCCTCTTAATACCTGGTCTCATGTAGCTGCTACGAGATCGGGTTCTACAGTCAGAACATTTATTAATGGCAACTTAGAAACTACTGGAACCTTTTCAGGATCAGTTGAATTTAATAACAATCCTCTACTCGTGGCGGCATTATACTACCACGTCCCTCCAATTGTTAACTTATTTACAGGAAATATAGAAGATCTCCGGATAACTAACGGGGTATGCAGATACACAGACTCTTTTTCAACTCCTGATTCCGCTTATCCACAGGGACAATATTAATCTTAAACCTGGCAAAATAAATGGGATTTCAATTAACTTCTAACTACGAGTCAGGAGACCCTTACCTGAGTAACGTTTCTCTGCTCTTACAAGTAGAGAATGGCTCATTTGTGGATAAAAGTCGAGCTGACAGACAAATACTGACCTCGGGAAACCCTGTCGTAGACACAAATATCACAAAATTTGGATCAGGGTCTATTAGCCTGGATGGGAGTAGCTATCTCTCTGTACCCAATAACAGGTTCTTTGATTTCGACCAGAATGACTTTACAGTAGAATGCTGGGTCTACAATCAAGGGGGTGGAAATAGGTCCCTGGTTGCTAAAAACAGAGCTAACGAGCAATTCTTCGGTGCAGGATCCTGGTCCTTTCAAATAACAACTACTCAACAGTTATATTTTTCTGCTACTTCTGACTCTTCCTCCGGTTGGGGGGTAAGTCTAGAGTCTAACGGAACTGTTCCCCTAGAGACATGGTCCCATGTAGCAGCAACGAGGTCTTCTTCGACAATCAGAATTTTTATAAATGGAAATTTAGAAGCCAGTAGTACTTACTCTGACCCGATTGAATTCAATCAAAACAACCTACTAGTCGGTTCTTTTTACTACCACGTTCCGCCAACAGTAAATTTCTTCCCTGGTAAATTTGATAGTGTCAGAATAACCAATGGGGTATCCAGGTACAATGACTCTTTTACCGTTACCGACTTTCCTTTTCCACTTGATCAATATTAAGTTGAAAGCCATTTAAGAGAACTTTACCATGTCTCATGCCAATCTCAACAAAGAGCAAATCGCCGCGTGGCACGAATGGGCCAGAAGAAATGCAGTTAGAAGAAGAAATTCTCAACAGCAGCGGACTAACACCGTCCTTAGAGAGCGAAAGTATCCCCGAACCAACGAATCCCAGCCCCGAGCCAGTGGAGGATGCTCCAGTTGCCGAAGACTCCGGTAAACCCTCCCCGTACTCAGCAACAGACCTCAAATTGGCCACAAAAATGAACCGAGCCATCGCTCGGTCTCTCGGTCTGAGTGGGAAATCTCGTTCTGTAATAATCTAGTGTTCAATACGGAGTCGGAAAAAGAGATTCTTGCCCAGTCACTCATGGAGTCCCGCGACCGTGCGGGAGTCATCCAGTGCCTGGCATATATACTCGAACACCACACCCCGTTTGCTCTCTATATCGCTACAGCGGACCGTAGCAATTGTATGTGGGTCTTTGATCCGGATACCGTGTACGAGATGTTAGGTGGCGAAGATATCCATGATAAGACTTTCCGTACCGTTTTCACCGACGACATCGAGCGACGCGAAGGCATCTTATTCTATGTATTGCGGAAGGTCGGCCCTGCAATCGTAATCAGATTATCCCATGAGACCGTCTTAGACGTCCTAGTCGAACTAGAATCCTATAAAGGAATGTAAGTCAATTCTACTCTTACAGATACGGTAGACCCTGACTTATTGACTGCTCGTACGAAAAAGATATCGTCATCACTCTTTCCTAAAGCGAAAGGCATGATTTCGTGGTACAGATTGTTGGCCGTAGTTACAACGTCTAAAATCACACCGCTGTTGAGTCCGGGGTCAACTCCCTCCCCCCTTTCATCTTCACCCCTGGCCGTAGCAGTTTTGTACAATGTGACCCAGGCTGGGACATTTGTCCGAACTGACGTTATAGCATAATACCTCGGAGAGGTCAGGTTAAGAGTACCAGCCTGGACGTTTTCAAGAGTACTCGTAGAACCCAAAGCTGTCAGTTCTGCTGTAACCACCTGAACTTCTCTTAAAGTGGTTTCTATTGCACCAATGCGGTTACTTAGAACCCCGGAAACATCGTTTGACTCTAAAAGCCTTTGGTTTAATTCTGAGACAGTCTCAGACAAAGTGTCTACTCCGAGAGTTGTATTGTCTATAAGATCTTCCAGTCTCGACCTGTAACTCTGGACATCAGCCTCCAGAGTTTCAAAAGCACCTTCCAGATTGGCAAAGGACTCGGTAACTGAATCCGTCAAAGCCCCTTGTGCAGAAGCAACTGCGGTTGCAAAAGCCTTTAAATCACTGATTTTCGCATAAGTCCGGTCCGCAGTTCTGACATTCAACACCCCGGTATCCGTAACTGGGTCGATACATTCGACTAAAGACGACCCTAAACGTAAACCACTCTTAACACCTCTTCCGTCTTCAACAAACAATGTAATATCATCTACGAACCCGTCTTGTGCGAGTACTTCGCCTGTGCTGGACAATTCTTGTCTGGCGACATTCAGCAAACCGCCTGCATAATCTTCAATAAATCTTCTACGTAAATCAGCCACTTTAGCTCTAGATCTCTACCCTGCTTTCAACGAAAACCCCATACATAGAGGGAGGTATGATATCGGAAGGCGGGTTGTTATCCCACTTTACAACCCAATTGTTGGTAAGGAGCAATCTTATCTTGCTTGCTATCCTCCGGTTGCTCCAGTCTATCGTGTTTCCTCTCAGGTCAAGTACAGTGCTGTGTTGTTTTCTGAACATTCCTACCCCCCTTACATTGGCGCTAGAGGTATAGACCGGTGCGAAGTCTCTCAAGAGTTGTTCCATGGCTAACGGGGACATATTGCAATCTCTAGCGATAAGTTCTTTAATCGACCTATTAATACCCAAAGATACGTACTTAAGAGATGTACAGAAAGATATATCTAGTCTTTCTAAGGCCGGAGACTCGTGGATATAAAGGTGTTCCAGAGTGTTGTTACCTTCCAGATTCAGAGTTTTAAGACCTAACCTCGGGGTATTCATATTCACATAAATAAGACTGTTACGTTGCAGATTCATATCTATGATCATTGGGTCTGTAATCAGACCAGTTTCTGAGTTTACCCAGTAGTCGTCCCATGTTGTCAGTGACTGGTTGGTAAGCTTGAATGTGTCGATTTTATCCTCAGCTTCTTCGATAACGATCTGTAAAGAGTCAGTAAACTGTTTACGCAAAGTGCTTCGTAGATTGTTTGTTGCGTAGTTAAACACTTCTTTGTTCGAGCCGAACTCGAGGATTTTGGAATTTTCTACGTATTTACAGTATGATAAAAGTGTTCTCATCTTTCTAGCCTTCCTCCGTGAGATGTGGAAGGGCAGAAGGGAAGTGAGTATCTGCCAGCATAGGGAGGAACAAATTTTCTACACTTCATCAGGGACATACATGCTCCGTATTCATACGGGTCTCTCAGGCTCGCACAAAGCATCGGGTCTTCTTTTCCTAGTCCTATTTTTTTGCTGAGACCGTTGGAAGAGAAATAACTTTGAGGGTGGGAAGCAGGGGTTTCCAGATATACAGTTAATCCGTTCATCTTAGAACCTAGAGGTCGATCAACTAGCACAGAACCTGAAACGAAGGACGGATTAAGTCCGTATCCTTCTTCGGGAAATAGGGATTTATTGTACTTGACAGAGCAACGCTCTTCTGAATAACCCTGTTCGACACAATTAGTACTTCCAAACTTCAAGCAGGATGTTAAAGGGTCAAAATACGTACCTGTTTGTCCTGCCTGGGACCCTGTGCTGGGATTCGGATTATATGTTACACGGTAATCCACTACGGGGTTGTCTTCGGATATCTCCGGTCCCGTTTCCGTCTCTACTGTCCCGGTTAACTGAACCCCGTTAGCTAACAGATTGGATATAGCTATTCTGACATAGCTCCCGTCTTCAACGGTATTCCTGCTTCCTGTAAATACCCCAACCGTGTCACCGATCCTCGATATGACCGCAGACTCCTCGGGGGTGAGGGAATTAGTAATTCTTATTCCATTGCTCACTCTAGAGTTGCCCGTACCCGGAGATTCAATAATCCTGTATTGGTCAGGATCAAACTCTTCAGGACTGGACACCAGTCTTATAAGGGCTGAGAACTCTTTGTTCTGGGCTTGAACCACCGGGTCCGTGTAAACATCCTTAGATCTATCTCCCTTCGAATTCTCATCCAGGATCACCTTGGCCAGTTGCAGCCTCTCAGACAAAATCTCCATTGTATCCGAAAGATCCAGCAGCACTGTGTATCTCTCCGCTTCTATATTTGCTAATTGGCCGGAGTTTTTCTCAGAAGACAGGGTATAAAGCAAACCGAAGAGGTTACAATACCGAAGAAGGGAGGTTAACCTGCCTCCTCTTACACCGTCAAGTATTTTGCCCAGAGGAGACGTAGCACTTGGCCCCCCTAGAATAGAATAGAGTTCTGTAGGAGTAATTCCTTCTACTTTGCTATAAATTCCTTCTAAGTTTTTCGCATTACCCGAAGACTTCTGGATCAGATCGTTCCAGAGAGGTTTCTGACTCTCGTAACCAGAGTTATCCGCGACGACCATCTGGGCTACCATGCCGCTCAGAAGGGAAATAGACTCCGGAGTTTTCAGGATCGTTTCGGTTCCCTGTTCGAGCAGATAGGTGATCGATTCGAACAGGTCCAGGTTGTTACCCTCCAAGGCCGTATTGAATTCTGTCAGTCTTTCCGGATCTACTGCGTAGGTTATAGTAACTAGGTAGCCTATCAGCTTAGAGTATTCGTTTTCTGTTATCTTAGACGCACTCGATCTGTTACGGTCCAGGTATTCTAGTATCCTCAAAACTTGCTTGTCATCTTCTTTGCCATACAGAAAATCTATATACCAGTCTATTGCCTCTTGACCACCAAACTCGTAGATGAGTTTAGTTAAATCGTATGCCCGGAAAAGAGATATAACATCCTGAGAATCTGTTACAGGGGCAAATTTTTCAAGCAACTCAAGGAAACTATTGCAGGACATTATATCCTGTACCTCTATATCACTAAATCCGAGTCTAATCAGTCTCTCCTTTACTCTGTCCCTGTCAGGGTCATAATACGTTAGTTCAAGAGAAGCTACGTGACCTCCAGGTTTAAACCCTGCAGTACGAAGAGTCCGGATTAATGTAGACAGCATCTCGGATACCCGATAAAGTCTGTCATTGAAGTCCTGGAGGTCAGGTTCGTATCCTAGTAGCTGGTAAAGGGTTTTGTGAGCAGACAGGAGAGACCCGATAGCCCCAGTAAAACCTGTAGACCTTAGTTCCAGGTCGAGAGATGACGGGAATACCCGGGCCAATGCCTTTAAATGAATGTCGGTGTTCCCAATCCCATCCGGGGGATTGTTTAAGAGTGACTGAATAGTGTCTCCTACTTTGAGACAGAGTACGTATACGGATTCCAAAGCCAGAGAGACAAAATCTGGCTTTACAATAGTCTTGTACACGTATCTGTCTTCGATTCCCTCCCCATACTTCTCAGGGACACTGACTCCCTGGTTAGCAGAGTACGTAGTATACAGGTTTTCAAGGAATTTCAGACCTCCTATTGACTCACTAGTAGTTCTGACTCCGTACAATAACTCGAAGTTACCAAACTCGCCAGACAGAACACCCTGAGGTGTATACTTCCCATAGCACATCGACATCAGATACTCGTAGTACCTGGACTGGTATTCGACTGCCCCGACAAAGGACCCCTCGTATCCCCCTATCTCCACGGAGAAATCATACAAAACAGAGATGTCTGTATAGATCTTTTTGCCTTCTCCGGAAAATGTCGCTACGAGACGGTCGACCCCTATAAGATCTAAGCTACTGGGTATTTTGGAGTCCGAGGTTATCGAATTAATGTCTCTGGACGCTCCGGATATAATATCGGCGTAGTTGTTAACATTCCTTTCAAAAATAGGTGAGAACTTCTCAGACAGCCTACTCCGGATAGGAGCTGGATTACTGACCCTATTTACCTTCAGTAACCTGGACTTAGTAGGAGGTAAATTAACATTTCTCGCAACTCCGTATTGCTGTAAATTTCCCAGATACTCCTTAATGTTATCCTTTAAAAGTACTACGTAGTCGCGAGTAGCTTCGAGGATTAGTGACTCGTATTTCTCGTAGACTCTAACGGTGTCTGGGTCTACAATACTCAGTCTATCTATCTCTGAGTAAATAGATTGAAATATCGCTTTGAAAACACCTTCAGCTTTTTTATTGTCGAACCCTAAAGAAAATACACCGGCCGCAATTAGGGTTTTTATAGGTGAAAGAGTTACAGTGTCGCCATTCTCTATCCTTTCAATGACCTCCAGTATCAAGTCAACCGCAATCCGGTAGAATCTCTTTTTTTCAGTTTCTATGGGGAAATTCCCATATGAGTCTAAGGCCCGGGTAATAACA
>Ga0208645_1001115_pt1 | contig 24716 bp, 40 predicted proteins | sample VirMetDEL_Sep_01_FD_184519 | JGI IMG/M metagenome (GOLD analysis project Ga0208645, IMG submission 184519) | Aqueous microbial communities from the Delaware River and Bay under freshwater to marine salinity gradient to study organic matter... | ecosystem: Environmental > Aquatic > Marine >... | reverse complement strand
TTCCGTTGGGCAACCATATCGGGGAAATGTCTTTATTGCCCTGATTGTGGGGCCATGCGGTCAGAGACTCACTCGCAATGTCATAGATGTAAATGCGGGCGTCCGTGTTCGAGCCATTGAGCTGCTGAGGCGGGTAGTTGCGATTCTCGGGCCACGGTGGTTTCAGTCCGTCGGCTGAGTAGACAGAGAAGGCAATCTTTGAGCCGTCCAGTGACGGCATGGCGTCGAACGGCACACAGGGGCGCTCAGCGTTCATACAGTCATAAATGATCTTCTCGATGCCATTAGTGTTCAGCAACACCAACTGCCCCGGCGCGTTGAAGCCATCGAACTGGCGACCCACTTCCGGCAGGGAGTCCATATAGTCCCAGTTGCCACTGGTGTACTCACCGCTGCTCAGTGTGACAGTGTGTTCACCGTGAGTGCGAGGGACGCGGGTATAAACAATCACCTCGTCGCTTGGCGTGGGATCAACCACAACGGGCGGTTCTTCTGGCTCTGGCTCAGGTTCTGGATCATCCACGCCGTCATCGGGTGGCGTGACAGCATCACCGCTTGTTTCAATCGTGGCCGTTGGACGGATCACTTTGTAAGTGCCGTAGGGAAGGTTAAGCACCTTCTCCAGCGCCTTTTCATTGCTTGTTGATCCAGGAACACCCTCGATTGGCACACCGTTCTCGTCGGCAATGATAAGGTTAGGCCATGTGGTCTTAACATCGCCAAAGGCATAACAGCCTATGACAAGACCAAGGATCAAACCTAAACAGCAATGTATAAGGATTGCTTTGTAGTTCATAAATTCCTGTTTTCCAGTGCAGCCATATACCGCTCGATACCGTGAGCGGCTCGACTGAGACCGGGTTTTTTGTTCAGATAAGTACGCTCGACCGAAGTTGAACCCCAGGGAGGGGCAAACTGTATCCAATCGTTTTCGTTTAAATAGGAAGTGGTTGGTATTTTCATAGCCCTGTAGCGTTCTTCCGCTTTCCAGTAAAAGCTGGCAGGCTCACCAAATACCACCACCTCGGCAACGCTTAGGTTCATCCACTTTAGGATTGCTGCCATCTGTACTGCCATCGCAGCGCCAAGGCTGTGGCCCGTCAGAATAATGGGCTTGTTGATCTTCGCTAGGCGAAGCGCGTACCGCTCACACCATGAAACCGCAGCACGACCAAAGCCCTTGTGAACTTGTGAACCGTTAGGCATTGAATAAGGCCAGAAACGAAGGTCTTTAAATACGTCCCTTGCGTTCCTAATCCCATTAATACTGAAATTGCCAGCAAATACAGATTCGCGCATCTCCGTACCACGGCATGAAATCTCTGTATAGCCGCCACGCTGCCGAACCAGTGCGTCATTCTCAGCTACTGACCAGATATCTGTACGGCTTGAATCATAAGAATCGTTGCACAGCACAGCTAGATCGTAGTGTGTTGGCTGCATGGCGGTATCTCGGTTTGAACGGTGTTGCCTTCAACGGTGACAATATCAATGGTTGTCACAGCAACAGTGCATCCGGTTAAGGCGACGGCGGTGACAAAAATAAGAAATTTCAGGGGACATCCCGAATCATTCTTGATATGGCGTTTGCTCTGTTGGGCGTTTGTTGTGCCCATCGTGAATCAAGCATCTCTATCCCGGCTTGGTTGTAGTCACCTTCATACAGATATTTCATTGTCTGTTTGAACTTCCTGATACCCGCGCCCCCCAACTGAAAGCGCCAATCTAGCAGGGCTGCTTTTTGCCGCTCTGTGGCTTCTTCAAACCACTTGAAGTGAGATAGGTCGTCAAAGCATTCAATAATGTCATTGACCAGCAATATGTCTATTTCGTTGTTGGATAATCCCTTGTGTTCCAGGTTTCTGCCAACCCCGACCGTAATAATCCCAAGGCTGTCTTTGTAGGCAAGGCTTCTTCGGCCTTCGTGTTGTTCGATCAGGTTTTTAGCCAGATAAATACACTCGCCCATGTCATTCGTCTGGTAATTTGTCATGCTTGAACAGGTTGTCCATCTTGGCATCAAACAGCTTTTCTTCGCGCTTATCCCTGCGATAGAAAACAATGGCCTGTAAAACCAAGCTGACGACACCGACGATGATCCCAGCCATAACGCCATAATCAGCCACGGTCATCCAATTCTGGTCTGTCATGGCAGTTTTAGCGGCTCCACTGGCAGCGGCAACACCACCACCAACAACAGACAGCTTGGGCGTTACAGAGGCAACTACCTGCTCGATTCCCTGAACTTTCTCTGTAAGCAACGCGCCAATGCTCAAAACAAACTCCTGACTGGCCTAGACATAAAAAACCGCCACTGTGGGCGGTCACGAATTTAGAAACCCCTCGCAGGGAGCTGATCTTACGGGTAGCTGGAGGGGCAAGGCCCATCATGGGCGAAAGGCTGAACCCCCGGACAATGTATGCCGCAGGGATTCGGATATTCATCACGCAAAAGGCGAATGAAAAAAGCCCCGCTATCTGCGAGGCCCAGTATTAGACACTAATAACAGTGTGGCATATTTTCGACGTACTGTCAATATGTACAGTGATGGATGGATGTACAGCTATAACACCCCGTTGCGCTTGACCTGCGGCAAGCGAACAGGAATGTTAGTTGCCGTCACCGGGTCTTGGGGTGGTCATCTTTAAATTATTAGCCGTGTACTGATACGCCACGCCGTTCTCGCAAACAAATAGCGGGTAGAAAGAATCCCGTTTCTCTATCCTCGAAACGCCTCCGTGGTTTCCGCAGAGGTTTTCAGCTTCGCTCAGTTCGTCGCCGGTCAATGTGGCCTTTGAGCACCCGGCAACTAACAAGCAAAAGCAGCCGACAATTAAAGTTTTGTGCATTGTTCTCTCTCCATGCCTTGCGGCTGTTTAAAGGGTTATGTGTCAGCCAGTGCATCATTGGCCATGTGCCAAGTTGCACCCATTTTCGTCAAACTCCCACCAATCATTTCTTGGTGCTGCCTAATATCTCGCAATGTTTTTCTAAGCCTGTCGTTTTTTGCGGCCAAACCCAAACAGAGAGCCTGCAACTCTTCAAAATGCACGCCGCTGCCATGTATAAAGTCGTTTACTTTTTTAAAGCTGCAATCAACTGGCATAGTTACCCCGTCTCTGGTTTCGGTTAGTGCCGTTCCGTTTTCGTCTAGTGTGTAGCTCATAAAATTTCCCTGTAATTCCCACATAACAAAGCAGTGGTGTGGACTCGCTCCGCTCGCCGCACACTAGTTCTGGTTTTCTTCATCGCTCGTTACCTCCGGGTTATGCCGCCCTTCTCTTTTCCCGCGCCCAATCTTCCAGTGGCTGAGCTGCCTGATCGCACCATCCGTCCAATAGAAGTTTCAGATACCGCCACTGGCTCCCACAATCCCGCTCAAAGTGCCCCGGTGTATACCCTGCCCTGACAGATAGCTGCGAGTTGTCGTACAGCGAGAGGCGGCTATTATCGCCATCTGGTGGCCTTTCGTATCGCACCTCCCTCATAGCATAGACAGCCAGCTTGTCAGCCGATCTAAGCCACCAATCCGGCCTAGATTCCAAACCTATCGTCATGCGGATTATTGGTAACAACATGGCCTCACACTTCAACCGAAGCTCTGGTGATTCTTCCACCGTTGCCGACCAGCAGTAACTTCCCCACACTCTCAGCGTATCACTGAGGGTATTGATCGCAGCCATTGCCCCTTTCTCGTATTTAATATCAATCCGTGTACCGTTCGAGTCATAGTATTGGCCCTCAAACTTTTTCAATGGCGAATAGGTGACATGGTGCCACAGTTGTGGGCCTGTCTTGATGGGCATGTCGAAGGTGTCTGTCATTCTATTCCTCACACCCTTCGCACATTGATGGAAACTTTGCCGCTAATTCTTCCTCCGTCGGCGGTTCTTCCATTTCTTCCAAAAGCTCACCCACTTCGGAATCAATCTCGTATAGCGCCTGCATCTGCAAATCCGTTATGTTGGTCATCAGGATATTCAGGACGGCTACCTTTTCGTCATCCAGTTTGTGCGCGTACAGCTTATCCAGCAGTGTCTTGATCATGGGGTTTTCTCCAATTCATACTGCGCGTGATAGAACCATTGAGCCATTGGCCTGCCGTGTCTCTCTGCGACCATTGACAGAAACAGCCAGTATTCAGCAACGTGGGCGCTCATATCTTCACCTTGTATCTGATTTCCTCACCACGCTCTTTGTGCAAAACCACACACGTCATGGATCGCTCTGCCCCGTATCCACTACCGGCATGCCAAGCATCCGGCGGGGCCAGCACATTCCACGACTCGAACATCATCCCGCCCACTTCCTCAGAATCCTTGTGGTGAATATGGCCCGTCCATCCGAATCTGTGCTTGCACCTTCCCCACTGCTCAGACAGGTTCCGTGTCACCGCTTCATACATCTGGCTGCGCTTGATCTTGTCGCCGTGATGAACCACCACCAAGTTTTGACCGAAGTCGAACCAAACGAATTTTGCATAGTTGTCTTTAACCTCAACCCGTGGATCTGAGTGGAAATACGCTTTGACGATTTCGTTCAGCCACATCGAGGCATCAGGGTCATGGTTCCCCCTGGCGTTAATCACCACCACTTTCTTGTGCTTGTTTAACATGCTGATAATCAATGATCTCAACAGCAGTCCAGCGAGATTCCCAACCCGCCCCATCCGACCATCAGTATCTAATTGCGCCTTGCTGGTGGGTGTCTGGCTGGTGGTATCGTTTGCGTGTAGAAAGTCCCCCACGTTTATCAATACTCCGGTTTCGCTGTTGGGTGATCGGTCTATAAGATTTTGCGTAGTGGATACCAAAAGCTCTGTTGATATGTCCGTATCGTAATCATCCCCGCCCGTCTCTGGACTCCACGCATACATGCCAAAATGGTGATCCCCGATCAGGTAACAGGACATTAAATCCCGGTCTGTTGATTTCGGTGCTTTGATCGCTTTATGTAGGCCGGACAGCTCCTGACTAAAGGCATCTGCCAGCCCTTTCTGTATTTCCTCAAGGGCGACTTTTTCAGGCTCTTGAATGTGCCACTGTAACTTTACAGCCCCATCGTCACCGTATGCCGTGGAAACTCGCTTTGTGGCGAATCCTGGGGCAGCGGGATGTGTTAGCCCGTGTTCTGGAGAATCGCCCTTCAATGCCGCCCTGCTCTTTAACTTGTTGATGACCGCATTCACTGCCGTCTTATTGATCCCCAGCACCGCGCCAGCCTTCCTCTCAGAACCTTCTCGCTGGTATACCTCGGCAATCTCTCGCTGCCTTTCGGTGGTTGCGTACTCAGCCAGGTTTTTGATCGTCATATTCAACACCAGTTATCAAACTCAATTCGACCAGTTACCCCGACCGCTCTTTGCTCTTTCATGCGCTCCAGTTCTAACCTGTAATGCTTTCTGATTTCGGACTCGCTCCGCTTGGCAATACGCCCCAGGCTGGTGTCGTTAGCTTTCTGTAACAGAATTTCATATAACCCAGATCCATGTTTTTCCTTGATACGTTTCTCATGTTCGTATGGGTGTGAGCCAACATAGCTATGGCATCCATAGCAAAGTGCTTCACAGTTATCAGGATCAAACCTTACGCCCCACCTGCCCCTGCCGTGGTAATGAGAGCAATGCAATCCCATGCTCTTTTCCTGGTGTTGTGCGCCGCACCTTTCACAGCACCAACTCGCCCTTTCTCTAACGCACCTAGAAAAGTATTGATCTGCTGCCTTGATCTTTACTGCACCCATAGCCGTTTCCTTAAAGCCCACACATTGATGGATCGGTTAGCCGGAATTTACTGCTTGATCCTCTTTGCATATCGGTTAAGAACCGGCTCATTTGCTCGACGTTGAACAAACTCGTAACCCGCACCGCTTCTTCCAGCATCTTTAATAATTCTTCATAGGAATAACGCTCTTTCAGCGTCCCCCACAGCGCACAGAACATTTCATCTTCTCCAGATAGGATTGGAACGCCCCACTGGTTTTTTGCCCGCGCCTTAATCTCGATTGGCGTGTATTCCCCGCCCTGCTTAGAAATCTCACCGCACCACAGATGGAACAGGCGGTTCTGAGCATCCCTTCGCTTCTCCGTGTATGGCTTGATCTGTACGCTGTATGGCTTGTCTTCTGATACCGGGCAGAGAGATACAGCAGCCGCAGCGTTAGCTTTCTGTGTGTCTGTCTTGATAATCCAGAAATCGCCGTTCATTCTTCAAAGAACACATAAGCCAAGAGCGCAGCGTATATGGCACAAACCATCGAGAAACTAAGACCCCAATCCCTTCTGTCAAAATCAACAACACCACACCAGAAAACAAAGAGCACCGCACAAAAAACCAATACATAAAGAACCCATTTCTTAATCATCCATCAACCCCTCTCCGTTCATAGTGCAAATGCCGCCTGTGCTGTCTCACGGTCGAAACGATCACAAGCCGCCCTGTAGTAATCCTCGTCCAGTTCGCAGCCAACAAAGTCAAAGCCAGCGTAATGTGCTGCTATGGCAGATGAACCAGAACCAAGATGGGTGTCGAGTATGCGGTCGCCTTCTTTGGCGTAGTTTTTAAGCAGCCATTCGTATAGCTTGACCGGCTTTTGAGTGGGGTGGATTTTTGATATACCAACGTATGCTTGGCATCTTGCCATCCTGAAAGCCTTTGCCGGACTTTTAAAACTTGTCCATGCCATCTCAAAAGTGGCCCCACTGAACTCTTGCATTTTGTCCCATATAACCCAGCAAGGGCTGGGGTGCATTCCTTCAAAATAATTAGCGCCCCAAATTATCTGGTTTTTGCTAACTCGATATATCTCAAAAAAATAATCCCCATTAGGTGCAGAAGAATCCCAATCTTTACGGTCATATTGCACCCAGTTTTTCCCAGTGTTGACGTTTTCTACCTGTTTGCACCAATCAATCCCATAAGGCGGATCGACAATAGCCAGATCGAAAGCGTTGTCCTCAAGGGTTGCCATGTATTCCATGCAGTCCATGTGTAGTAGCTCAATCATCCATCAACCCCTCTGCCCATCGCTCGAAAGCATTGCGTAAATCGCCGCGTCTGCTATCTCCTGCGCCTGTTTCGCAAAGGCCGGGTCTATCGCTTGGGCTACCGCTACTGGCAGCATCAGCATCAGCCCCGGCTTCCACTGGACAAGCTCCAGCACTTTCGGAATCCCGCCCTTTAGTTTCCATCGTTCGAGCCTTGCAGATCGTTTAGACATTGGCGTAGTGTCTCCATAATTCTCCGTTGCTGGGCTTCCCAACTGGGTCTGGATTGAAAATTCTTACCCTTGGTGCAAGACCAGTCTGCAACAGCGTTCGCAGCGATAGCCTCAATCACTTGCGCCCTTGTTACCGAAGGCAAAGGGTTGACCGGGGCTGTGTCCATTGGGAAAACTTCGTTGAAGTAATACCGGCTCGGTGTTTTGGCTTTTGTGCGATATTCACCGGGTTTGATCTTTGGCTTATCAGGTTCTGATACGAAAAATAGAAACGCCTCACAAGCCAGTTTCCCGGCCTTGCACTTGCTCCAGTATTCACAGCCATGACATGGGCCAAGGTCTGACTCATGCCACCGCAGCGGTACAGACTGAGTGCCATCAATGTTGAAGTCCGAAGTCCTAAGTGCCTGGTTCACGAAAACATCCCCTTCATGTTCTCTAGTTCACTAGCGCCAACCTTTTTGGCCCGCTCCTGTGCGCTCTTGTCTGGCAGTGCTTCGCGCTTAAACAGCTTGTGTGCGCCAGTGCCCCATGTCCCAGTCATTTCATCGGTATTCGGTCGGCATAACTTGGCAAAGGCAATGGCAGATGGAGGCCAATCGTCGCCCTTCTCATACATGCGATTAAGACCATCAGCGATCATCTTGGGTGTAATCCCCGTCAACGATCTGTACCAACCTTCCGTGGGTTCCGGCCCGTAATTCGTTTCCCACTTGTGCCCGTAAACTTCCAACATCCTGGCCCACAGTGTTTCCATCACCTTGAGGCTCGGCCTTCCGTCTTGCGTTGAATCGCTCGATGGGTGATCTTGGTTTATCAGGTTGCTGATTGGCTGCATGTTTGCCTCCCGCCATTTTGTTTCGATAATTTAGTTTTGCATGCATGGTCATAAACCATTTGGGTTGACCAGTAAGCTCAAGGTCGAGCTGATCAAGCTCTGAAACCAAATCCAGTTTTGAGTATGTTGATTGCATCCTGGCGAAATCTTCATCGGTTAATTTGATCGTCGTGTTTTTGTATTTATAAGATTCTTTCAGTTTCTTTTTAGATTCGTGTCCCGTTTTTGGTACTGGTCGAGTACCGTTTTTGGTACTGGTTATGTCCGTTTTTGGTACTGGCCCGTTTTTGGTACTGGTACCAATTTCGGTACTGGTTTTATCATCAGTAGTAGTCCCGTTTTTGGTACTGGTTTGCAGGGTGTAACTGTTGCTCGATCCGAAGGTTTTGACTGGGATAATCAGCCCGGTTTTTTCCAATGAGGACAAGCTCGACATCACCGTTTTTCGGTTTAGTCCGGTTTGATCAGAAATGTATTGGACCGATGGATTACACTGCCCAGTAGAATCGTTATGGCAGTTAGCCAGTGCCAGCAACACAAGTTTGTGGCTTGATCTTACGTCCTGACTCCACGCCCAAAATGTCGCAGACGCGCTCACAATATCCCCCAGGCAATCCAGATCAGGATTGAGGCAATGATGATTAGCGTGGTGGTGAAGTGTGGTGTCATACGAAAATAATCAGCACGATAGCGAAACCAATGACCACGCCGCAGACAATGCGGGTTAGGGATAAATCGGTGCTTCTCATGTCTTTCTCCTTGAAAAAAAGCCCACCGAAGTGGGCAATGCTAGGGAGCTACTTGAATGAAACTTTCTGCGCCAACAATTCCGCTCTTTCGGCCTCAAGCTCTTGCAGCCGGGTTTCTAATGACCTTTGGCAATTCAGGAGTCCTTTCTCACACATGTATTCCCACTGCTTGAGCGCGTTATTACCGCATTCGTTTTGCAAGCGTATGCCGTAAGTCCTGCCCATAGCTCTAGTGGCTTTGCCGTTTTTCTCGTAATGATCGGAATTAAGCATTTTTGAAAGGACGTCTGGCTTTAAACCTATCGCCTGAGCAATCTGCTCATTTGGCATAGACGATCTGTGCCATCTAACGCACAACCGCATAGCGGCCTGCTCTGTGTCACATGCGGCAATGTAGTCCGCAGGTAGATCGCGCCTCTGTGACTTGATACAACCGATCAATCTAAGCTCGGTCTGCATATTCGTTGCCTCTGCTTGCTTCTGGTTGCTTCTAGCTATTAGCTAAAATAAAAACATCAGGCGGCTCTTGTGGAGCCAAGCAAATCATCAACGGTGTATTGATTCTGGAGACTGGCAATGACAACTGAATACTGTGTTTCACCTGTCCATTCCGTCCGGGGCAGTCCGTTCTTTGTCCACTTGCGAACAGCCTCGTATGACTTGCCGGTTGCAAGGGAAACGGCCTTGATTCCGCCAGCCTCAGAAATTGCTTGTTTTAGGGTTGATTTGCTCATAGGGGGCATTATTGCAACTTTTGGTTGCCTGTGTCAACAACTGATAGTTGCTAAAAGTAATGCCATGATGATTTATCAGTGAAACGATTTTCAAGAGACGCAAAATTATGAGTAGCGAAACGGAGAGGGTTTCTTTCAGCCAGCGACTACAGGCGGCTATGGCTGTAAAGGGTTATGCAGAAGAGGACAGAATCGCTATTTTGCGAAAATGGACGGGGGTGGGTCGGGAAGGGGTTAGAAAGTGGCTCACCGGCATGTCGATACCCAGGAAGCCACACATTATGGATTTATCTAAACGTCTGTCTTGTCGGTCAGAATGGCTGGAGTACGGGGACGGCCCAATGAGCCTAGAGGTAGATCGCGACCCAAGAGCCGCTGCACTTTTGAAATTAGCAGAAGAGCGACTCGACGGGGCAGATACGGAGGAGTTGGAGGAGCTGATAGTATCGCTGCGCCGCCTCCTTCGTTGAACCAGTCAAGAAACTTGTGAACCATTACCAATTCTTCATAAGTCAATTCACCCAAAGGATTTTTTTTATTATTCATCAACATAACTCCATCGTCTAAAGCAATTTAATGTATGCGAACACATCGGTCAAGGCAGAAAAGGCCGCGAATTTTAAGCCTAGTAAAAAGGGGATAATTATGCGAAAAATTGTCATGTTATTGTGTGTGCTGGCGGTTCTGCCAGGGTGCGGGGCGATTGCTGATAAGCAGCATCGAGACGCCGTGCTATCAAGGGAGCTGACCCCAGATGTCCGAAGCGCCATAGCCAACAAACAGATTAAAAAGGGCATGACAAAGGATGAAGTCATGGCGGCATGGGGCAGACCATGCAGGGCCTGTTATGGCACCAGAAGCACGTCTGAGGGCGACTGGTGGGAATATAACTACTGGGGCGCTGGATCATACGGGGCAGGCGCTGGGAAGTACCTGTTTTTCGGAAACGACGACATACTGGACTACTGGTCAGAGTAATCTAAACCCCACGCCTCCAGCCCCATTCGGGGCTTTTTTTTCGTCTTTTTTTAAATCTGGCAACTTTTAGTTGTTGCATCATGCAACTTTCGGTTGTATAGTCACTCCCATACCAGATCAAAAGTATGGAGAGAGATATGAACATGCCAGATGGAAACGTAGTTGCACTGAACCAATACTTGGAGTCGCAGGCAAAGGCCGAAATCAACTGGAAAGCGTTTGAGGGTACGCCAGCGCATGAGGCAATGAGGCAGCACCGCTTTGAAACGCTGCTATCTGATCCTGACAACATTTCAGAAGCGCTCAGCTTTAACGGCATCAAATACCCATTTAATGATTGCTTCCTTGGAAAGACAGAGCATGAAAGAGTAGCCCTGAGAAAGCGCATAAATGACTTTGACGACAACCTTGCGCGTCAGTTGGCTGTCCTGATCATCACGAAAGATGACGCCGAGCTGGGCAGAATCTTGCGGGTACAGGCAGAGCAGTATTTCAAAAAGTCGATTGACGAATGGGTGGACGACAACTGGAGGGATTGGGTATGAACAAGGGAATCATAGCAATGAAGAAAGCCGGACGCGTGATGGCAACAGCCGTCACACCGGAGAACAGGGCCATAGCAAAACGGTATCTTGAGCTGGCACAAGCCACTTGCGAGGAGCACCGCCCAAACCATTGGGCAGCTCAAGCGGCCTATAACGATGGGCTGAAAGGGTTGAGGTGATTTATGACACAGCGCGACAAATTTGAAGAATGGTATGAGTTCGATTTCCTGCCGAGTATGTCCACCGAATACTCAGACAGAGATAAAAACCTCCTGTGGCTGGGATGGATCGCTTCAGCGGTGCAAATGGACAGCGAACAAATGGCGACCGCCCATATTGATCTGGTCAAGTTCGTTTAGGGGTGTGATATGAAAACTGAACTGTATAAAGCCACTGAATTGTTGGTGCAAGAAATAGAGCGTATAGATTCAGAAAGCCGCGTCCCGATGGAAGAGTCCCACCCTGACCTGGTGAGCCTGAAAGATTACGCAAAAGACATACTCAATAAAGCAAATAAACCTGCTGAGTATATGGCGATCCGTGAAACGGAGGATCAGAAATGAACACTGAGTTGTTTATCGACGACTTTCTAAAGGGCCATCGAGACGCCGACAAAGGTCTGCCGCATCAGGCCGGAAATTCCGAAGCGTATGCCCGAGGCTATGCCGCTCAGTATGAGGTAGAGCAGATTGAAGCAGAGAAATACAGGAGGGCAATGCAATGAGTTTTGCAGCAGAAGTTTGGAAAACACTATCCCAGTTAAACGTGTCAGAGCATACCGAGAAAAAGGGCAATCTGACGTACCTATCGTGGACGTGGGCGTGGTCAACACTGATGGACTATTACCCTGAGTCCTCATACGCATTCAGGGAGCCAGTAGACCGTCCTGACGGTAGTTGTGAGGTTTGGGTAGACGTAACCATTACCGATGGCGAGAAGTCTGTAACGCGCTCTATGTGGTTGCCAGTGATGGGCAACAAAGGCGAGGCATTAAAACACCCTGACGCCAGAAAGCTGAATGACACCAGGATGCGCTGCTTAACCAAAGCAATAGCCATGTTTGGGCTGGGGAATTACATATACGCCGGAGAAGATTTACCGCAATCAGATTTAGACGAAGTCCGCCGGGGATATACCAAAGAGCAGAAAGCGGAGTTTGGCGATATTTTTGAGGCCGAAGATGCACTGGCAATGTGGGTATTTCGCAAGACCGTTGGGGATGAAGTGTATTCATCGTTGAACGGATCATTTGTTGATAAAAAAATGGAATGCAAGCGCCGAGTGTCAGCAATGGAACATGCTGCCAATGAGCAGCTTGAATCTTTGGCGCAAGAGTTTATTGCTTGTATTGATAACGGGGACGAAATGGGTTTGGCGGAGTTTGTGGACTATGAAAAGCCCATCAAAGCATACCTGTTTAACCGGCTCACTCCTGAACAGAAACACAATCTCGACCAAATCAAAAAAGCAGCATAAGGAAAAGACCAATGGCAAGAGGCATCAACAAAGTAATTCTGATCGGCAATCTCGGAAAAGACCCTGAGACAAAATACATGCCCAGTGGTGAGGCTGTGACCAATCTGACTCTGGCCACCAGTGAAACCTGGAAAGACAAGCAGACCGGACAACCCCAAGAGCGTACCGAGTGGCACAAGATAGTATTTTTCAAGCGTCTGGCAGAGATAGCGGGCGAGTATCTAACGAAAGGCAGTAAGGTGTATATCGAAGGATCACTCAGAACCCGCAAGTGGCAGGATCAGAGTGGACAGGACAAATACAGCACCGAGATTGTGGCGAATGAAATGCAGATGCTAGACGCTCGACCGGCAGGCGGTCAGTCTGGATCAAAGCAGCAACAGGAAGAACGGCAGGCAAATGAGCCTGTGGTGGATGGTTTCGATGATGATATTCCTTTTTAACCCGGAGGTAACGAGCGATGACAGATGAAGAACTGGAAAACCTTGATTTGATAATTGAGCGGCAGGTTGAATTCGTGGAATGGCTGAAAGAAAGGGGCATGTATAACCCTATGGAGACAGCCGAAACAATGCAGAAGATGCACCGTGTTTGGCTGGAGTCGTCTCGTTCACCGGATTGTTATGCGAAATTCCGCAGGGGCGACCCAGTATGTGTATATATGAATGGCATAGAAACACTCGGAAAGTTTGTTGGGATCGACGCTGACGGGATTATCACTTATCAAACAGGTGATCCTGTCGAGTACCTTACGGCGTGGGACTGCAATGTTTATAGCGCATAACCCGGAGGTAACAGGCGAATGAAGCGAAGCGTAATGAGTCCAGTTGACCGGGTTGTTAGTGTTTGCGGGATATGCCAAAGCGAACGCTGGCAGCACGAAGAATTGAAGCACTTGCCAATATACGTGAATGGCAGTGATGGGATTGTGGTTTGCCCTGACTGCGATGTTGCACTTGCTAACCATGTTTCTGCAATGCGGAGCATGGCTTGCCGGGCAAAGGTTCAGCAGATTGCGAAGTGCAAGAGCGAACACTAACCTCGCGGTAAGCGAGCAAGAGAGCAGCGCGAACGCAGTCCGCTTGACTGCTTTGTTAAATTGAGGAGGCCTCTGATGGCAAAACAAACGATTAACTGGATTATAAATAATGGCACTACTAAGCCAAAACGCCACACCCACTATGTAATAAAGACTAACTGGCGTAAAGCAGTTGCTTATTGGGAAAAAGATGAAGATGGCCATTTTCAATGGATAACAACTGAAGGTAATTCTTACGAAAATACAACTGTATCCGAGTTTGCAGCAATTTAACAAAGAGATAAGCGGCTACGTCCGACTTATCGAGGTGTTATAGGAGGTGAAATGAACGATAGACTGTGGACAATCGACGACATCGGAGAGTATTTCCGCGCAAGCTCTACATCAGTTTACAGGCGCGTGGTTTGCAAGCCGGATTTCCCCAAGGCGATAAAGCCGGAGGGGTTCGGGCGTAGGTGGGTGCCAGAGGAAGTGAAAAAGTGGGCTATGCGGAAAAGGGATGTTTAATCCAGCAGAGCAGCCAGATCGGTAGCAGTCGGGGCATAGTAAACAGCCAGCAGGGTTTTCAAGTCTTTATGCCCGCTGATCTTTGCCAGTTCCATAACGCCGACCTTCTTTGATAATCGTGTTAATGCCTCGCGCCGAGAGTCGTGAAAGTGCAGCCCTTCAATCTCAGCCCGCTTACATGCCTTCCTGAACAGCACAGAGGCCGATTCCATTCCAACAGTGAAGCCACCTGGTAACAGCTCCAATAACTCAACCGCCTTTTTGGATAATGGCACGTCCCTACTGGTGCCATTCTTTGTTTCTGGCAGATGGACATACTGCTGATCAAGATGAATGTGCTTTGCCCTGATTTGGCATATCTCGCCCAACCTCATGGCGGTTTCAATAGCCAGCAGAAACGCTACAGCCACTTCATGCTGTTTGGTGGTTACGTCACCATCAAAACCCAAGGCTAACTGTATGCGCTCTATCTCGTCGTCGGTCGGCCTTCTGAATCTCGGCTTGGGATTCTGCGGACGTTTAACACCACGCACCACATTGTCGGTCGTCCAGTCCCACTCGATAGCAGCCTGGAACACAGAGGAAAGGACGTTCATCTCTCTGTTAACAGTGGCGGCAGAAACCTCTTTTAAGCGCGAATCCCTCCACTCCTTTACGTTGACAGCGGTAATGCCCTGAAACGTCTGTAACGTGATTTCCTGCCGTTGAAACGCCTCCAGAAACTTGCGCTCCCGCTTGTACCCTTTCCTGCTGGGGGATATGTCTTTCAGGAATTTATCAATGGCATCTGACAGGGTGTAATCGGATTGCCGCATCCCTTTTGATATGCTCGACTCAAGATCATCGGCCCAAGATTTAGCTTGCATCTTTGTCGGGAACGATCTTGATCGGTATTGCCCCGCCTTGCGAACTTCTGCCCGCCACCGCTTCCCGTCTTTTCTGATACTAGCCATCGTAAATCCGCGCACTTTTCGCGCACTAGCATACAAAGATTTGCGCGGATATGCGACGATTTAGGAAAAAGACAAGGCGACAAAACAGGCTCAAGCCCTTGCGGTGCGTGGATTTGCGGCGATTTGCCACGATTTGCGTTTATTTGCGAAAACCCCCTGTTTGTCCTCTCCTGGGCACCATTTTTATAATAAAAACAACAGGTTAAAGGGGTGTTCGCGTAATATTCGCGCACTTGATCAGATTACGGCCCTGTAACCATATCGGTGCCATCGTTAAACAGCCTAACAGTTGCCCCAGCGGAAACAGCAACACCCGTCTGCCCAGATAGCTTGCAGGTTAATGTCTGTGCTGTGTCATTGGTAAAGATATACTCTGGCCCATCTTCATCAGGAAACACTATATCCCTGCCTGTGGTCAAAGCCGTACCACTATCTGTAATGGTGAGGAACTTGTCGCGCCATTCCTCACTGCCTGCAGTTGTGACCAGCGTATAGTTGGCATCAGATGACAAGTCTACTGTCAGCCTTCCAGCCATAGCCGCCTCCAAAAGACGAAACGCCTCATTTGCCGTTATATACTGATCAACCTGACCGGATGCCAGTTCAGTGATATTTAAAAGTGGTGTAGCCATTAAATTGCAACCTCTGTTCCGTAGCCACGGCCTACTGTGGCAGATATTTGATAGATAATCGCACTGTCAGCCGCGTTACTGTCTGTCGTCTGCTGTGCCGATGTGTAAGTAACGGTTTGGCTGGTGGACGTTAGCGTTCTGAGCACCGTCGAGCCTGCCAGGATGTCGATTTCATAGGATTCTGTATCTTCACCCAACGGAATCTGTACTCCGGTTGTCCAGTAGGATGATTCAAGCCGAGACCGTCTTTTCCATGTTATAACTATATCACCGGAATCTGTGACCTCTGGATAGACTGCGCTCCAGGGTTTCAGGTTGACGCCGGTATAGCTGAATGTGGTGGCAGATACATTATCTATATCAGCGCCTGACGTAACGCCTTTGTAAAGCAGAGACACGCCTATCTGTGTGCTGGCCCGCTCAATAAAAGCCATGTCATCATCTGACAGGAACACAAAAATATCTTCGTCATCGTGTTCGGACATGTATTGCTCTGTGCCCTTACAGCCCCGGATCATTGTCGTGAGTGAGATCGTGTCGTCAGCATTCACCGTGACATCTGCGAACCTAATAATCTCCCACCGACCTGCCACACCGTATGCCGCCCAATTCTTGCCCGTCATCATTTCCGCCTTAGTGATCGACGAAATAGACATCGAGGGACTGTATAGCTGTACCGTCAGGGTGTTGGTTGTATCTGTAACGTAGGGGTCTGCTGTGGGAAGCGCATCAGGCACAATGCCAGACACAACAGCGCCAGGATAACCCTGGATTGGTTGGTAGGATTGCCCGCCGTTATTTGACTCAGCGATAACCCCACCTGGCCATGTTGTAGAGTAGCCAGCCAAAGCAGCCGGGAAACCCACATCATTATAGGTGTCAGTGATCGCCGGAATATCCAGCAAATGCATCACAGACGGGCCGTCATAAGGAATTGTCGTGGAACTAGCTGTCCCAGCACTACCAGTGGCATTAGTGGTGTAAATCGCAGAGTCATCCAGCACCGCCGTACACTCTACCCGGTTATCCTGCGTGTAATTGACACTGACCAGATAAAGTGAATAAGTGGCGTCCGGCATTGGGAGGGTCACCACGTCAGTGGCTTCTAGCGCCCGATAAGTTTGAGGCAGAGAGAACTGGAAAGACGTTCTTTCAAGCCAACTTCTTGTCCAGATGATCTCGGCTATACCTGCGGTTTCGTCGGGGGTAAAGACTTCTGGCAAAGTGATTTCTTTCACATTCACCGAGCGACTAGCCGCCATCGTTTGGGATTGCTGCTGGTTGACCTCGTAATCCCGATCAGCGTCCAAGGATTTAACCACCACCACCGAGGGCAGTTGTGTATCCATTTCTCTGGATTGGGCAAGCGCAACCCCTGGGGCTGATCCGTATGGCCTTGCGTCTAAGTCGTCAGGGTCAAGCGTCATCACCGAAGCCGCGCCGCGCTTCACCGCTTTTAGCTGATAACCCGACATAGTTAGATCAAAGGAGTGTGAAAGCATCAAAGGCTCGATTCTTTGACGGATAGAACCCGGCCCTGCTGTTTTGTATCCCCTCACGGTTTGGTCAAGGTCGGTTACATCAAGATCAGCCGCTTCTATAAGTTCGGATTCTTCAATCAGCGACCTTACTACGGTTGAAAGGAGTACACCGTTTGAGCTTGGGGCTGGCAGCTTCCAGTAATCAAGCACATAGTATTTTTTGAGGTCGCTGCTTCTTCGATAAATATCAAACACCAAAACGAACCCATCAACCGCCCGTACTGCCCTTTCAGCAGAGAAAAGCACAGAACTCTCTGCAATCGGATCAGGTGTTACGCCGGACAACGTTGTACTAAACAACTCCTCCTCTAAGTCAAGATTATAAGCGTGGACACCGATAGACCCCTCGACTCCCATATATAGCATATAAAAAATGCCGCTGTCGTAATTTGCTCTAAATGACAGAGTATTTTTCGTGCCGGGTTGAATCGTATTTGGGTCAATGTTCTGGCCTGATATATCAATAGATTTAATCAGCGTCAACGCTCCGTCATAAATCTTTAGGCTGCCAGATGATACGGTGATCATGTTGCCATGTTCATCAATAGTATTTGCCCAAATCCTTTGGGATACCGGCCCTATTGTTGAATAACCATCTTCTTCTGTGTATGCAAAAACAAGGTTGTCAGTATCGTCGCTTGTAACCAGCCACCTTCCGTCTCTCTGTGTGTAAATGTCAGAGCGATCCATCCCGTCAGCTCCAAGCGTGGCTCTGTTGACCGGGAATGATGGGCGATACCATGACCGTTCTGTGGTGCCAACAAATACAGGGCCTATATCCTCATACGTCATACCCTCAGCCGTAGGAACTACGCCCGAAACAGCGGCTGCTGGATCAAGCGGATCAGCAGGCATTTGCCCGTAAGGCCCAACGGATATAGCCTTTGAAATCACGGCCTGATTATTTATGTCGCCATCGCTGCAATATATTCGCGTTTTGTCTGGTGACAAAAACGGACACTGAATAGTGGTATCCGCATCCTCTGGAATCCAACCCCAAAGGGTGTCCATGAGTGTTGCTTCACCTTCCTCAGAGTTTGCAATCAATTCAAACGATAGCTGTGCGCCGATGATGGATTGCCCGTATTCATTGGGAAGGGGGAAATCGTAGAAAACAGCGAGAGTGCAACCGCGATAGGCTGGGGTATTACCTACGCCTAGATCGGCCTCCATTCTTGGGTCAGGCATCTGGTCATCAAAGCCCGGATAGAGCCTGATTTGGCCCTTTGGCCCTGCGTTTGGCGTGGTTTGTAGTGCCGCCTTTAACGCGGCCTCATTACCGGGGTTATAAAGCGAACCAAGCGGAAAAAGGCCAGATGATTCAATGGTGGTGCCAATGTCATCACTGACCGTGTTGAGCAAAAGCCCACGGCTATCCCACACCCTTTTTAAAGCGTCTACCTGATTGTCAGCCAGTAGCACAGCAAACGTGCCATAGTATTCGTATGTGGTGGTTTCCTGACTGCCTCCGCCACCTTTTCCGCTGCTGGATTTAGTTTTTCTCGCAACCTCTCGGCGGCGATTGTTCTCGATCCAGATGACCGTTCCGGCAACCCTGATTGTTCCGTAGACGCGGGGAATGCCAACACCGAAGCCGGACGCCTGTTCGGACGCATCTGACAGCCTTGGGCCTTCTCTGCCAGGTATATCAGCAGGGTCTAGCGCCCCACCAATCGCAGCGCCATAGGACGCGCCTTGCAATGCGCCTGTTGGCCCGCCAAGCGTGAAAAATCCAACAACGCCCCCGACAAGAGCGCCAACACCCTGGCCAACACTACTCATGAATAATCCTGTAAACGGCTGTCAAGTTTTTGGCCCACGCTGAATAAGATTGTTCGACCACCCTGCCGGTATCGGCATAGGCATGAATCACTGTGTCACCTGTATAGATAGCGATATGCTGCGGGGCCTTCGTCACACGAAAAACGCACACGTCACCGGGCATTAGTTCAGAGTTTTCGACCCGTTTAAGGGAAGGCTCGGCATCCATGATTTTGTTCAGCATCCCGTCAAACGGCTTAGATGGATAGCCCTTGTCATCGAGACAGGGCAGGCCCATTCGCTCTAATACATGACGCAATACACCGGCACAATCCAGCCCTTTACCGATCAGTCGTCCTTGGTGAATAAAAGGCGTCCCAATACACTCGCGGGCATAATCAGCAATCAGGGATTCTCTGGTTTTCTCAATCATCATCGGCTGCCAAGCTCCCTATAGGCTTCGGGTGGGGCCATATCTTCAAAGCCGCCGAAGTTCACCGCATTGCTGTATTTAACAACGCAGTCCTGCCCCGTCTTTTTCTTGTTACAACCGGGAATAATCTCGTATTCATCCCCCACCTGAACCGCGTAATGCAGGGCAAGATAAAGCTCCAGACTCCCACCTGCGGTATGCTTTTTAATCACCGACGATGGCAGGCCAGCGTTATTCCCGGTCGTGAATTTAATTGAGCCATAGTCGAAATACCCGGCATCCTCTGCCCTTGATGAATCGGCAAAGACTGTGCCAGATGTCACGCTGGTAATGGTGCCGGTTTCTTTGTAGTCAGCGAGTACGGGTCCATCAGGAGCCGACCTTGGGCCAGTGCATCTTGACCGCTGATAAGGGATCACGTCACCGTCCAGCGTTTCATCGAACAGCGTCCAGGGGCATGACGCCTGCGTATTCCTGCCCACCGATTGATTGAGCGCGTCAGCTATCGACATCATTTCTATCGTGTATCGATCGTCAGCAATGTTTGCTTTGCCGAGAAATGCCAGCAATAGGGATTCTTCATCCTCAACGGGTTCTGCCCATGACGTGACGAAGTAATACACCCTCGCGCTGTCTAGCTTATTTGACGTGGTGTTATCCAGGCTGATACCGGCAGTGCTAAGAATCCCAGCAAGGTCAAAGATGGGCGCGCTGGCAGGGGTGCTCCCTACCACCATATCTGTGCCCTCGTACCCGCTGCCTGCCGAGTAGACCTCACCATTGCTCATGACAAGATCATGTGCGTAATCCGTGAAGCGAAACGTGGTGTCGTCGGTCGCAACTATCCTCACGCAGTGGACAATTGTCTCTGCATCTGTGGTGATTAGTTTCAAGGGTTTAACACCTCTATCAATCGGATAGACGTTCCCATAATGACGTTTGAGGAATTGCGGGTTAGAAACTGCTCGACAGAATCAGAATCAAAGCGAACAGGTATGTCAAAATAGCATCCGGCAGTGACGGTTTCGTTTGACTGTGGCGCGGTATTCACTACCCCCGCATTGGGAGAGGAAAGGGAAAACGCCGTGAATCCAGTTGAGTCAATGTCCACCGTAATGGTAGTAGCAGTCACGCTCTGAACCGTACCCCTTAAACCGTTGATCTCAGTCATACCAGTAACACCCGATAGGTGTACCGAATCATCAGCGACCAGGCTGTGCGTCCCAGTAGTCACGACAGCATTTGCCGCCTGTGAAATATCAGTGATGGCATAAGTGGTATTTGGGGCAAAAGTGATCAGCCCAGTGGATTCGTCAACCGTCCACCGTTCTGGCGAAACACCCGTGGCTGTGATCGAAACCGGGTTATTGAAGTCATCACGAATGCCGACCAGAACCGTTCCAGTATTCGGCTTTCTGATACGCCGCCTTGCTGAATTGGTTGCTTCTTCTGTGCCGTACCATTTGGTGATCTGGTAGTCGCTACCAACAGCGACACAAGCCTGATCATTTGCTGTGGGCACACCCTTCGCGCCATTGGTGGAGTAGTCGGTCGGATTCTTCCAACGGAATGTGCCAAACCTGCCGCCGCTTCTGTCGTAAAAGTCGCGTATGTTTGACTCTAGCCATTCCTCAGTTCTGTTTGAAAAGTCCAGATCAATGGACAGCTTTTGATAGGGGTTGATCTGCCTGCGGTATTCGTTACCTGCTACGGTTTCAGTCACCTCGACAGCATAGTCGCTGCCAAGGTTTGAGCCATAAGAAAAGCTCTCGGAAAATCGTTCGTCAATAAACGCCATTAGTATCTTCTCGATTCATCCAGTAGTTTTGCCAGTTCTCGGCGCATGGTGCCGCTTGCGCGTTTCGCCTCTCGCTCATTGGTAACGCCGGGGAACACCATCTGACCAACACTGACAGAAGATCCACTAGATGCCCCATTTGGCATGATCTGACCGGACACGCCATCAGGGATAAAAAGCTCTGGCCCTTGTTCACCAACTACCGAAACCTTGCCGGGGTGCGGTCTGCCACCATCAGCGAAGAACCCACCAAAGAAGTCGCCAATCCCACCGCCAGAATCGCCGCCGCCAGATAGAATTTCCTCAAGTCCAAAGGATTTTGCTAAACGTGCGGCAATGGCCTGCGATCCCATCTCGGCAAGCATATCCCCCCAACTGGCAAGGATGCCGTCAAAGTCTCCCTGTAGCGTGTCCTTTATGGTTTCGCCTAACTGATCCTGAATATTTCGGGCCGCTTGCTTGGCAAACTCGGACATTTCTTCGCCGGTTTCTTTAGTCTGCTCTATCAGATCCTGTTCTTCTGCCCTAAGATTCTGTATAGCAAGCCCGATGGCATCCGCTTTAGCTGGAAACTGCCCCATCGCCTCAACTAGCAGGGTGATTTGCTCACGAATAGAATTTAGTGCTGCCTCTTGCGGTGGCAGGGTGTCGTTCAGGGCTTCATTCAGTTCAGCCATAGACTGAATGCCTGGGGTTGCTTGCGCTAATTCTTCCCGATATTCAGCCAGTTTGCGGTTATAGGTTTCTTGTGAAATGGCACTATGGGAAAGCGCGGAATCCAGCTCCAGCACCAATCCTTTGTATTCTTCCTGCGGAGTCAGTACAGAGTTGGTCAGGGTTGCGCCTAACTGCTCAAAGTATTCCTGTTCCTGACGCAATGATTCAAGAAAGGCATCCTGAATGCTGGTGTCAGCGGGGGGGGTGCCGCTACCAGACCCGCCTGCTGCCCCAGTGCTTGGGCTGCGAACTTCTGCCAGCCTCTTTCTGGAGGATATTTCAGCCTCTATCGCGCTTTGAATTTGTGCAAATTGCTGTAAAAACGGCTCAACAGATTCGCCTGTTTGCCCCCGCTCTTGCAGCCTACTAATTCTCTGCAATGTTGACTGAATCTCTGATTCTATTTGTGATCCGTATTGCTTTAGTTCATCAACAGAAGCAAAACCCAAAAAGGAACGTATTAGATTGTCGTTTCTCTCAAAACGCGCCCTGATATTAGGGTTTGAAAGGTTTGCGCCCAGCCTCTGTAATGCTGCCAGATCATCAATGGCGTCTTTTACATTCGCAGTTCCAGCGGTTCCTCGCGCAAAAAACTCACCAAGCGCCCGCCCTGCATTTGGAATCGCAGCCGCCAGCTTGACAAACAATCCTGTCAGGTTGATAACCGCGCCGGCAATGTCCCCGATACCCTGAACAATTAACGGATCAGATACCAGTTCCGCAAAGTCATCCAGTGCGCCGGTCAGGTTTTTGGTTGCCTCTTGCCCTTCACCGCCAACCGCGTTAATCAGCGCATTATCAATCTTCTGCAATGACTGCTGAACGGTTGTGGTGGTTTTTGAGAACTCCTCTGCAATGGCATCGCTTTGCCCCGTCAGCGCGTTTACCACAACTTCTGCTGTCAGCTTGCCCTGTTTGGACATTTCACGCAGTTCGCCAATACCGACACCAAGCGAGTCAGCAAGCGCAAGCATCAATCTTGGCGCTTGTTCTGCTACGGAGTTAAACTCCTGCCCGCGTAACGCACCAGCCGCCAAGCCCTGACCAAGCTGAACAATTGCGGCCTCTGCCGCCTGTGCGCTTGCACCTGAAATCACCAGAGATTGGTTGACTGTGGTTACAATCCCAGACAGGTCTTTCTGGTTTAATCCCAGTTCTTTCGTGGACAGTGCAAGTCTTTGATAAAGCTCACCAGTAGCGCCCAATGATTGCCGGGTATCTTGAGCAATCTTGAACACCGAAGCCTGCGCCCGCGCAAAGTCCTCTGCCGAATTGGTGGCAAGTCTCAGCCGGTTGGACAGGTTCGTATATTCATCAGAATAACGAATTATCCCCCTGGTAGCCGAGGCAATGGCAACGCCGCCCAATATCGTCTTAAACGATGTCGCAACTTTGGACAGGCTGCGTTTGGTGTTCTTCTCGAATCGCTTTAACCTGCGGTCAGACGTTTCCAGTTTCTTCTGATACTGGGCGGTCTGCGCCTCAAGTTTGACGACAAGTTTTGCAAGATCAGCCATTTTTTGGTTTCGCCATTGCGTTTAAGAATGATAGGAATGCACCTTTTTCGTCATCTTCCCGCTGCTTGCGATCCCGATACATAAAGTCGTTGATAGTGAACGGCTTTGTCTTTTTGGGATTGCGGTTAGCATTGGCAAGAATGGAGGCGATCTGAGCAGAGTTGAGATTGTCACGCCATGCGCCGAACGGCTCCTGAATGTAATACTGTTTCAGGTAGGTAAATTCGACAGACGACAAGCGTTGCATTAACTCTGAGGGTAAAATTCCATAAGCGACCGACAAATCAAAGAGGAACTTTAATTCGGGCCGCTCTCGGAGTTTTTTTCAGCTTGTGCCTCTTGATCCGCACCCATACCAGAGAGCGCCATCGCAGCAAGTGCAATTTCGGATAACGCCTCTGGATCAAGGTTTTCAACCACCTCAGCAATAGAACACCCGAACAGGGATGGACATGAATGGATCGCAATAAATGCGAACCGCTCCCCCAGCCCCTGCTCGGACGTACCTTGAAAGCCAAAGCGACCATCAAGGTCAATGGCCCGAACCTCTACGTCCTGACCGTTGACCTTGATAGTTTTCGACTTCCTGGCAAGTGCAGCAAAAAAAGATTGTTTGTCCATTATGCTACCGTAATGTCGCCGCTGATTTTCATGGTGAATGTGATGGTAGAAACATCCTCATAGGATGGCGCGTACTCATAACCCACCGCTGTAACAGCGAAGGTAAAGGTTTTTGAGTTGGTGCCGTCCGTCCATGTAATCTCAATGGTGGTATTTGAGCCTGCGTCCACATAAGCAATCACCGCATCCTGAATGCTGGGGGATGTGTGAACACGGATGCAGTCAACAGTAAATTCCTGACCGTCTGCCAAGCCTGCAATGTTCTCGCGGGTGTTGCCGGAGTCAAAGCTGGTGGCGTCAATAGTTTCATTGGTTTTACCAAAGCCGGAAATGCTCCGCACTTCTTCCAGCGTGGTATAGACCTCGGGTGATGCGTTGTCGGATACCTTGAAGGTGAACCCGCCTTTAAATGCTGCTGTTGCCATTTTTTAAATCCTCATAAACAAAAAAACCCGCCAAAGCGGGTTGTGTGGTTGGTGGTGGTTTTAGCGGTGGGAAAAAGTAATAAATAAACTGTGGTTGTATAGCTCGGTGGCTGTATCGAATGCCACGTTTTCGCCGGTTATCTCTGTCCAATCAATACGGGTGCTGCCCATCGTGCCGGTGAAATCTTCCAGCAATGTCGCCAGTTCTCTTTGTAGCGTGGTTGCCGCTAGTG
>Ga0208645_1001114_pt1 | contig 24721 bp, 42 predicted proteins | sample VirMetDEL_Sep_01_FD_184519 | JGI IMG/M metagenome (GOLD analysis project Ga0208645, IMG submission 184519) | Aqueous microbial communities from the Delaware River and Bay under freshwater to marine salinity gradient to study organic matter... | ecosystem: Environmental > Aquatic > Marine >... | reverse complement strand
ATAGAGTTTTTAACGCCTCATCGTGGGCTATGGGATCTGGGACAGCAGTACGGATACCGACTTCGATGGGCGACTTTGAGTAAAAAGTTAGAGGGCGACACATGTCATTCGGCGGCGGCGGCGACACCCGAGTCAGGGAACCAGAATCACAACAAGCGTTAGCTGAGCAAGCGGCAATAAATCTCCGGCGTTACGGGGAAATTTTTGTGCCGCTAGAAAATCAGTTCATGGAAACCACCATGGCAACGTTTGATCAACCTAACTATGACCGTGCTATGGGCATGGCTGGCACACAGACAGCCGGTCTCTACGAGCGTGGTCTTTCTGACTTCAACAACGCGGCTTTCCAGCGTGGGCTAGACCCTTCATCGGGGGCTTATGGCGCTGAGTCTTCTGCATTGAGAGCGGCTCAAGCCAGAGGCATGGGTACTGCAATGGCAGATGCGGGCATGAGCAACACTGACCAAGGTCTGGGAGGTCTGACATCCATCGTTCGTATGGGTCAGGGCTTACAAAACGATGCCATGCAGGGACAAATGGACTTGGCGCAGAACCAAATGCAAAGAGCCGGAGCGCAAGCACAGAACGCATTCCAGCGTAACAGTAGTATCAGCGGCGCATTTGGCACAGCGGCTGGCATGGGTGCTGGCTACGTGTTGCCCGGTCTAGGAGGCTGATATGGATTTTGACGGCTACATGGCAATGCTTAACCCCCAAATGCAAATGCAGGTGGGTTCCTTTTACGGTAGAGGCGGTGGTGGTTTCGGCGGTGGTGGCGGCTTCGGCGGCGGACCTTATGCGTATGGCGGTGCTAGTGCGTCAAATCCCTACGCAAATATCAACCCGTATCGATACAGCTATATGGATTCGAAAGAGTCTCCCGGAGATAGGCTTTTAGCAGACCTTATTAGGGCGCAAACACAGGACTATCAGACCAGATTCGCTCCTATTGAGAACATGCTAGCGAGCAGTATCACTCGGACGGGAACCACTTTTTTAGAGGGTGACCTAGAGCGCACTCGAGGAGCTGTCATGGGCGCATCGCAAAACGTTCAGGGCATGGCAAACAGATCAGCAGAGCGTCTGGGGATTAACAGCACCCAGATGGACCCAAACAGCACCACCTCAACACTGGTAGGCGGTCTCAATGAAACCCGTATGCGTGACTCAGATCGCCGTTTACAGCTTCTGACCGGCGGCTTGTCAGGCATCACGCAAAACGTAAGGAATATTGGCTAATGGCAGGTTTAATCGGAACAGGAACGGGGCTACGCCAGAAGGCTCAGCAGGGTCTGACTGCCGTTGCCAACTTAGAAAACCAGCGAAACATGCAGCAGGACTCTTTGGATGCCGCAGCCAAGGCGCAAGAGATGCAGTTGTACGGAACCGGTATGGGTATCGGTGGTGCATACGGTGTCAACAAAGCGCTAGCTGCAAAGGGCGCTACGGACGCTGTGGCTGGTGGTGGGTTTGTATCACCAACAGGCGGAATGGGTGCGATGTCTCAGAGTGCCAATGCTGGCGCAGCTCAAAGTGAAGCTGTGAGAAGCACAGCCGCAAATGTGAAAGGAATATTTGCACCGAAAGCAGGACTTGCAAAGGGTGCCAATGCTAGCGCTGTGGTTGGTCAAGAGGCGGCTAAGGCGGCTGGTCAAGAGGCGGTTAAGGTGGCTGGTCAAGAGGCGGTTAAAGCGGCTGGTACAGAGGCAACAAAAGCAGTAGCTGCTGAAGGCGCAACAGCAGCGGCGGGAAGTTCCTCCGGTGCGCTCAGCGCTCTTGGAACCATAGCCACTCCCATCGCTATCGGTCTTGGTGCCGCATTCCTGCTTAACAAATTATTTGGTTGAGGTGACGTATGTCGTTTGCTGACGGATTTACCAAGGGCTTCGGTCTAATACAGGACGCCAAGAACTCGGCTCGCGAGGCTGAGTTACGGCAACAGCAGCTTGATGATACGGCGGCATACCGGAATCAAATGCTTGGCTTAGAGCAAGCCAATATGGAAGCTGATAACACGTACCGATCAGATACTCTCGCCGAGCAAAAGCGAGCCAATCAAGCAGCAGAAGAAGCAGCGGCATTGGCGGCAGAAAACCAGCAAAATAACACAGCAGCACAGCTCGAAATTAACAAAAACAAATCTCAAGCAGACCTCACGCGAGAAGAGCGTTTGGCGGCAGATGCGGAAGCTGAGCGACAGAGAAAGACAAGACTCCAAAAAGAAACCGACGCAGCCCGAGCCATGCAGGAGTTTACTGAGCAGATCAGGCGCGTCGAGAATGGCGAGCTTGCAGCGTCCTCTCTTGATGGTGTGATTCAGGACATTATCACGCGAACAGATGGGTCTATGTTTGATCTCTCGACAATACTTGATGACACCACAATCGCGACAGCGCAACAGTTACAAACAGAATTGCAAAGCGGCAATGTCTCGATGCAGACGCTTACTCGTGCTGCAAATAACTTTTTATCAAGCTCTAACAAAAATGGTGTCGGCGAAGAGGTTAATGAAAATTTTGTAAACGCACCTGAGTGGATGCGTAAAGGTGGCTACACCGTCACTAACAAGCAAATTTCAGAGCTTCAAGAGGGCAAAGATGCTGACGGCAATGATGTCTTATACGGCAAGGTTCGAGTGACAGTGACCGACGCTAATGGCGATGAGTTCTACTACACAGCACCTCTGACAGAAAGTCGTGAGGGTGACACTGGGAAGTTCGGTGCCGCTACTGTCGGTGGCGAAGCTGTAGCTCTTAATGTGGATGAGTTGCTGAATGGCTACCGAGGCTACATTAATGCCGCAACATACCTAAATCAGTTCAAGGTGAAGATTGATAACGAGGTAGAGCGCAATAGATTCGGCGACGACACGGCTCAATACAACAATGACTTCAGCGAGAACAGATCGTATTACGAAGAGCAGGCTGAAATAAATCCGAACGCAGATAGCCCCATTCCGGGGCTAACTATGGGTCAGCTTGTTTTGGATAAAGGGGCACTTAACAAGCTTGCCCGTCATGAAACGCTGTATCCGGGATCTAAGCAAAGAGGCAACGACTTCAAGTATGACTCCGTTATGGCGACCGTCCGATCATTCGATCAAGTGCGGGAGATCGAGGCAGCGATTGGTAGGCAGCTAAGCAACGGAGAGATTGAAGAGTTGGCTGGCTACATTACAGATGGTCCTAAGGGTCTTGTCATTTCTGACAAGGACGCATTCCAGAAATTCCGAAACCGGCTTGGTGGAGGACGAGGTTCTCGCGGTAGAACACGTTCAGATATAGAAAACGAAAGAGCAGCCCGAACAGCAGCAGGTCTCTAATTATGCCGATTGGATACTCATCCCGACAAAGGCTTGTAACCTCGGCACCTGTCGAGGACGATCGCTCTGAGTTCGGTAAAGGTTTTTCTGCGGGGATATCCCAAACCAAAGCGCTAGGTGGCGGCTTATTAGCAGCTATCGGATCAGCCACGGGTGATGACGACCTCTTCTATGAGGGTCTGGATTACTACAACGCGAAAATGTCTGAGGCAGCAGAGGATCAGGCTGAAGTTGGTCGCATCGAGGACATCGATGGCTTTGATGACTTCAGTTCATGGCTCGCCTACACCGCAGGTAACGTGATTCCTTCACTGGCAACGACTGTTGCTGGTGGCGGTATTGGTGGCTTTGCTGCCAAGCAAGCTGTCAAAAAGAAAGTCGCCAAAGATGCACAGAAATTTGCTGACGACAAGGTTCGAAACCTTGCTGAAAAAGCACTCGGCGATAAGGTAGCCAGGGATTACACCAGAAACGCACTGTCAAAGGCTGGCATGCGGGGTGCAACAGCCGGTGCAATCGTGCCTTCAGTGGGTCTCAGTACGGGTGAGTCATTCACTCGCATTATGGAGGAGACGGGGGAAGAAAGAGCCGGGGCTGCTTTCGCTACCGGTATTGTTGCCGGTGCATTGGATGCGGCAGCTCCACTCGCTGCACTCAAAAGAATACTACCCAAGGGCACCTACCAAAGAGCGCTGGATGACATCGGCGAAAAGGTCATGAAAGACCGTGGTCGATTTAGCAGAGCCATGCTAGAGGCTGGTCGTGTAGGTGGTATTGAGGGTCTGACTGAGATGACTCAGGAGATCCTGCAAAACACAACCGTTCAGCTTGTTGAGGCAGAAGATAATCCCGAGCTGAAAGATCAGTTCTTCTCCGAGCTGTTCAATGAAACCAACCGTTCGCTTTACATGAATGCTTTCGCTGCCGGTGCTGTTGGTGGCGGTGTTGTGGGCGGTGGTTTCGGTACGTTCAAGAAGACAAAGACAGAGGACGAAGCAGAAGTCTCCGATCGAGAGATCTTTGACGAAGCAACTGCAACTCCAGAGGAGCCAAATGAGCGGCTCGATGCAGCTCGAGCAAGACAGGCTGAGGTCAAGAGCAAGCAGTTCTTAGACGACCAGCTCCGTAAGCACGTAGAGGCTCGAGCAAACGCAAAAAGAATCCTCGAGGAGCAACAACAGCCAGAAGCTGAGCAGACCGCAGAGCCAGAAGTACCACAGGTTGAGCCAGAGGTTCCTGATGTAGAGCCACAGACTCCAGCAGAGCCTGAGACAGCGACACCACTAGAGGCGCTTGAGAACCAGACCGTCACCTATGAGGGACAGGAAGGCATTCTTGTCCGCAGAGAGGACGGCTTCTACGTCGTACAGGGCGATCAGGAAACTTTCATCGAATCTGGCGAGGCAATGAGCGCAGAGTCGCTTGGCATTGTGCCAACGGATGTAGATCTTGAGTTTGATAACGACGTTCGTTACGACCCAGAGTCGAACACAATTAACTTCCGTGGCGACCAGTTTACATACCAGCGAACAAACACTAACCAAGACGGTGAAGTTGTTTCGGTAACTGCTGTCACACAGGACGGACAGGAAAGAACCTTCCGTAACCCTGAGGTTGTGGGTCGGGTTGTACGCCAGATCGAAGAATCTGAGCAGACCTTCATGCCTTCGATTGATCTTGATGACTTGCCTCCTAAGGTGCAGGAGCGAGCGGTCGATAAGGCAGAGGCAGAAGGCGTAGAGTTAGGTGATGAGATATCGGCTAAGGAAGCCGAGGAACTCGCTAAACCAACCGAGACTGACCCCGAGGATTTAACTCCTCAGGTTCAAGAGGCGGTTATAAATCGAGGTATATATCGACAGCCATCTCGTGAAAAGACCGATGAAGGCGACACCTCTCAAAAGCACATGCCGTATGTAGGCAAAACAACTCCGAAAAGCACCTTTGCATCTGATGCAATCGACAACAATCGCAAGCTGTCTGAATCAACAACCATCAACAGCGCTGGAGATCAGTACACAGTTGATGGTGACGTGGACATTGCGTTTTCCAATCACAAAGGCGACCCACGGTCCTATAACATCGGTGTTAAAGGTGGGAATCGAAGAAGAGGAAAAACTGTTGCGAGCTTGAGCGGGGATCGTCTCGAGCTGTATCAGAAGGCTGTCATCGACATCGTGAACCAAGGAATGCCTAGCAAGCTGGTACGAGCAGTACAGCATCTAGGCTACTTTGGCGAAAAAGGTTCACCTCAAGGTGTTGAGGGGTTCTATGCTCAAGGCATCGACTTGCTGTCAGTCTCTGGAAAAACATTGGACGGCAACCAGAAGCGACTTCGGTGGACGTTGCTACACGAGTTTGGGCATGCGTTCGATGCTAAAACAAACAACCCATCCGAAAACAGCGAGCTTTGGGATTTCACCGTGGCGCTTGATCGCGAGATCAATGATGACGGAGACATTGAAGTTGAGTTCGGTGAGCTAATAGGTGAGCTTTTCCAGAACTGGGAAGACAGCACACCTCTAGGCGACATCCTTACTTACCCCATGCTGATGAGTTACTTTTACGTCAGGAATGCGGTCAAGAACGACGCTAGCAAGCTCGAACAAGCGCTGTATACTATCAAATCGGAAGCGTTCGCTCAGGCGTTCGCGACTTTCTTCAATCGTCCAGAGGTGCTCAAACAGCATGCGCCAAAGACATACGATTATTTTAGGAGTGCAGTAGATGCGTACCGTTCTGAAGAAACAGTCTCTGACGCCCAATCTGGACAAGTATCAGGAGACATTCGGGCACCTGCCGACGCTGGACCAGTTCAAGTTCAAGAGATTGGAGGAGCTGGACGAGATAGCCAGAGTGGCGCTGAAACGGAACAAGCCAGTGAAAGCGTGGACGCAGGGCGAGTACCTGAGAGAGCTGCCGTCGCAGACGACAGAGTCAGTGACATTCCAGCCAGTCCAGAACCCGACGCAGTCCAAGACGCAGGACCAGTAGAGCAGGAGCAACAGGACAACGAGGTCCTAAACGCTGAGATCAAAGAGAAGAACAAGACTCTTTTCCAGCGTGTAAAAACTCAGCTCCGGCGTTACCTTGCACCGGGTGGCTTACTGCCCGAGTCAGTATTCAAACTAAAGATCGAGAGAGACTCCGAGCTAGGCGCAGTTGAGATAGACGTGCGCTCAATGCTTGGCGGCTATGACCGTGCTGTACAGGCGGCATACGGCAGTGACATCGATGACGCCACCCAGAAGAAGCTCAACGACGCACTACAGAACGTCAGCGAGATCGACTCAATGGGTCTGCCCGGTGATGTCAAAGATGCAATCCTCACCATGCGAGCCTACCTCGACAACATGTCTGAGGAGTACGCACAGGTATTGTTCGATGATGCCGTTCGCTTAGTCGGCGACGGACAAAATGAGGCAGCTCGAGCCAAGGTCGATCTCATCGAAACGATTGCCGGTAACCTCGGTCAATACGTGCATCGATCATACCGTGTCCATGATGATCCCAAGTGGGCTACTAAGGTGCCAGATGAGGTGCTTAACAGAGCGCGTGAGTACCTCAAAAAGAATGGGGCAACCAACCCCCAGCGTGTACTCAATGAGCTTCTGAAAGACGGCACCGCTTATGACTCGATGGAGTCAATGATCAAAGAATCAATGCTGGGCGCAAAAGATCTGTCGATTCTAAAGCAGAGAAAAGACATAGCTCCAGAGATCAGAGAGTTGCTTGGTGAGTATGTAGATCCCCGAGTCAACTTCGGCAAATCTGCTACCAAAATGTCCCGGCTATTGTTCAACGACCGATTCCTCAAGAAGATCAAAGAGGATGGTGAAGGCGTCTACCTGTTCAACAAAGATGATGCTCCCACCGAAGCATTTACAACATTCGCACCAGACGGCAGCTCTGCACTTGCGCCGTTGTCGGGCATGAAGACAACGCCAGAAATTCATCAGGCATTTAAGGAGGCTCTTGATAAGGAGCAAATGTCTGACTGGTATCGATGGGTTGTTCAGGCTAACGGCTGGGTCAAGTTCGGCAAGACCGTTATCGCACCAACGACAATGGCTCGTAACTATATGTCTGCGTACTTCTTCACGCTGGCAAACGGTCACTTCAACCTAGACAAGGCAGGTCAGGCTGCTAGCACGTTCAGCACGTTGGTCGGTAGTAAGGACAAGCAGCTAGAGTATGTTCGGAAGCTGAAGCAGTTGGGTGTGATTTACGACACCCCATACGCTGGTGAAATGATGGCTCTCTTAGATGAGTCGAAGATGGAGCTGACATTCCAGAACAAGCTGTTCGACAACCCTCCAGCCAAGTTCGGCAAAAAAATGTTGTTCGACACACTGCCTAAGCTTTATCAGTTTGGTGATGACTTCTGGAAGATCATTGGCTTCGAAAATGAGATATCGATCCTCATGGAGCACAAGGGTCTGACTCGAGAGGAAGCTGAGCCACTGGCAGCGGAGCGTATCCGAAACACTTACCCAACGTACTCGATGGTGGGTAAAGCGGGTACATGGCTCCGACGCTTCCCGCTCGCAGGTACGTTCGTATCGTTCCCTGCGGAGATTATCCGAACCTCATTCAACATGCTGCGTTACCTGAAGCAGGACCTTGACGATCCTGATATGCGTGACGTTGCCATGCAAAGAATCACTGGTCTGAGCATTGTTTCTGGTGGTGCGTTTGCACTGACAGCAGCACTACGAGACCAGCTAGATGTGGACGAAGAAGAAGACGAAGCAGTACGACTGCTAGCACCGCCCTGGTCACAAAATTCCAACCTCGCTTACATCGGTCGTAAGGATGGCAACTTGCAGTACCTCGACCTGTCAGCTCTCGATCCATACTCATACTGGAAGCGACCCATCAATGCGATGCTGCGTGACCAGCCTTTGGATGATGCAGTCGTTCAGGCTACCAGCGAAATGCTCGCACCGTTCTTTGGTCAGGACATTGCTTTCGGTGCTCTGGCTGAGATCTGGAAGAACGAGAAAGCAAGTGGAGCGTCGGTATATAACCCATCGGATACACCCGTCAGCCAACTCGCAGATATCACGGGACACATGTTCGATGCCGTTGCACCATCTCTGACCGACAATGTCACCAGAACCATGGCTGCAATCGATGGCGGTGTGACAGCATCCGGTCGTCGCTATGAGCTAGAAGACGAACTCGCTGCCTTCGTCGGCTTCCGGGTTACAACACTCGATCCGAAGATATCCCTCTACTACAAGGCGTTCGAGTTCAACGAGTCTAAGCGCCGATCAACAGACTTGCTGAGAAGCACGTTCAGAGGTGTGAATGAGGTCAGTGACGAAGAGTTGCGTCAGTCGTTTAACGTCAGTTCCAGAGCGCGGAAAGAAGCGTTCGAGAAGATGATCAAGATTGTCGAGGCGGTGAGACGTTCCGGTCTTAACGACTCACAGATAAAGCAAGTGCTGCGAAGTAATGGAATCACAGCGAAAGATGCCAAGGCTCTGATGAGCGGAGACATCACCAAATACAACATCACGGATTCGACCCTGAAGAGCAGCATCAAGCGAGCCGACTTCCTCGTTGGTGAGTCTACTGCTGCTGAATTCCAGCGCAGGTTCCGATACCTGCAATCGTTAGAGGAAGAGTGATATGCACGATGGCAAGCCCTGCAAGGGCAAGCGCGGCAAAAAATCCATGAAGAAGTCTTTACCCAAGCGGGGTCAACGAGCTGCTACTAACAAGCGCAAGCGAGGATAGTTAGTCGGCTAAGACTCCGAAGACTGTTTCTGAGATGAGTGCCGCTGAGAAAGCCAAGATGAAAAAGGCGAAGACAAGTTCGAAAAAGATTCCATATCGTCATAAGCGATCGAAATGATTGGCGCTGGGTCTTTGCTGAAAAGTGAAGACCCGTATATCTCATACTGCCTCACCTTCTTGGCTACTGTTATTGGGTGATAACCCATAATCAGACCGACGCCCGAATAGTTTTGCCCGTTATCCAAAAGCTCTTTGGCTTGCTTGACTTCATCCTCTGTCACTTAATCACCCGTAGGTGACCATAAGTGCGCTTTTCTCTAATCGGTTCTGGTGCATCGAGACCGCCAAACTGAGGGCTTGCCGAAACAAGATTCAGCAGCTCTACCAAGTCGCTCTTGACCCGCTGTACAGGGATGACGTTGAACTGAATCAGAGCTAAATCTTTACCCTGATCTTTGAATAGTTCGACCGCATCGTATCGGTCTTTCGCAGTGTTATAGAACGTCACCTGTGGTGGGCATTCGTTGTAATCGGTGATGCGAAAAATATTCCAAGTTTCCATCTTAACCTCCTGTAAAAGGGGGAGGCTCTCCGTTAATCTAGGGGTCGGTGGAGAGCCGTCCCAAACCAGTCAAGGTTGGAATCCATGTATCGTGATAGCGTTACAAGCGCCTCTCGTAAGTAATTGATTCTACTGAGGATGCGTATGGAAACCTTGCCAAGGTTGAGGTCGCGAGTTCGAATCTCGTTTCCCGCTCCATTTTTAACATCTCCAGTAAGATCAATGGTTTACCATCACTTTACTGGGTTCCAACCTGTATGAAAGGGAATAGGTTAGTTCGCTGACTAGCATGTTTCCCTCCGGCTTCAAGGTTGCACTCCATCATTTCTGACGCAATACACCTTGCATACGGTTAGCCACTTCGCGTTTCCGCTCCGTGTTTAGGTGGGTATATCTTGCTACCGAATTGAGTGAAGCCCAGTTACCCATCTCCACTAACTCGACGGCTTGAGTGCCCGCCTTAATGTGGTACGAAGCATAGGAATGTCGGAGCGTGTGGAACGTAGTTCCCGCTGGCAAGCCAGCTATCTTTACCGCTCGTCTCCATGTCTTGTTAACCACACTTTTCTGCGACAACGGTTCCCCGTTATCTTGGAAGAAAACGTACTCGATATCCGACACCCTTCGGCTCGTATGCTCGAGGTCCTCTTTCATCCGCATCCTGCGCTTGAGCAGTGCCTGACAATCCCTTGTCAGCGACATCGACACTGGCTTATTGTTCTTCATCTCGGCTGCGGAGAACTCCAGCACAGAGAATCCATGCTTGACGTGTCTCCACTTGAGCGTCCGAACATTGTTGTTACGCAACCCGGTAAGGAATGCGAACTCAGCCATGTCTGCTCTCAGAGGATCCAGTGCTCGAATCAGTCTACCGACCTCATTCGGCTCCAGATAGTTTGTCCTCCTGTTCTCCTCTAAAGCTTTGATCTTCGGTGGAACGAACTTCATTTCAAGTTCCTCCACCGCGAAGTTCAGCATTGCCCTGAGGTAGTTTAGGTAACAGTTGACGGTGCTGTTCTTCAGCTTTCTTTCCTGCTGAAGCGATCCCACTAAAACCCGAATGTCGAGAGTTGTTATCTCGTCGAGCTGGTGGTCACCCCACTCATCAACCATTTCGCTAATTACGCGCTTGGCTGTGCCGTTCCTCTCGATCCCTCGCCGACTACAAGTGGTGAGGTAAATTTTCGAAAGCTTCTCAAAAGTACAAAGTCCCATAGTTCTACTCCATGAATCAGGAGAGGCGCTCGGAACCTTTTGGACTATATTGTTTTGTGTCTTCATTGTCATCCCTGTAAAAAAGCCCCCCGTAGGGGGCAAGCCACACTAAGAGTCCAGCTCGTAACGTGAGCCAACCGGAATTAGGTGAGGCGTTTCGGACACTGGTGCCTCTGACCAGTTCTTCGTAGGGTTTCCCCCTGTCCTATCTCATGGAGTGAGAATTAGTTGATCAGCTCACCTTCAGCGATCTCAGGCTCAGCCTCTTCCTCTTGTGTAGGAAGTAGCTTCTGAAGATCGATGTTGATGACCTCTTGACCGATGCGAGCCAAATCGATGATCGTGCCCATAACAGCCATAGCGTTCTGACCGTTCTGTGCGCGGACCAAAAGCTCCTTGCATGGTTGACTGAGATCATCAACGTTGTAGGTCTGACCGTTGATTTGGATTTGCTGCTGTTCATTCATCGAGATTTTCTCCTTGCGTTGTCTCGAATAAGTCGGTAGTTGCGCGGTGCGTTGAGTGCTAGTTCCGCTTGGGGTGTTTGTCGATCCGTGAATGAATGCCCTCTGCCACATACTTCGCAGTACGGTTCAGCCTGGGCGATCCTGTCGCGGACACCAACCATCTCGATGGACAAGTCTTCACCGAAGTGAAGCGGGTCGTCGCCAACTTGGATGACATGTTCCTCGACACCCAAGCCAGTTTTGATATTGACGATCCCTTCCTGTCGATCGCGATGATTCCTGACTCCGCGAATCCATATACGATGGTCGAAGGATGAGTTTGGACGCTTGTCATCTAAATCATATCCTCCGTAAACCACCGTATTTACAGCTCTGGTGATTCGCAGTCCCATAAATGGTGTCCCTTAAAATGGCAGGTCGTCCTCTAAGACGGGCTTAGAGGTTTGCACTACACCATCATCGGTCTTAGCTTTTTTCTGCCAGACCCTGAGGGCGAGCTGCTCGTTACCTGCTCGGTTAGTTTCCTTGCACACGGTGATGCCAAGAGCCAGCAGACCAGCATCGGTCTCGACGTGAAGGTTCCCTGAGTGTGTCGGGATCTTCATGCCTTGCTCTTCTTTTGACATGTCGTTGTACCAGTCATACTGAGTGAGACGTTCATGTTCACGCAGCTTGTCGTCTCGTGACGTGAGCCACGCTTTGCCAGTGTTCGGCTTCGGTTGGAAGTCGCTCATTAAATAGCTCCATATTTGATGTTGATTTGACGGTTGTTGTTCTCTCGACGAAACGTCTCGGGTGAGCCGCCTCGATCGAGAACCGCCTGATCTCCGCCTAGAAATTCGTAGGCTTTGCGATAGTCAATGGTTGGGGTTCGATTGATGAGCTGAACGGTGACCAGTCCGTCTGTTACGGAGCATTGGTATTGGTCAGCGATACTTTTTTTCAGCGCATCAGATTTCTTTTTGATCGCAGCGATCTCTTCGAGGTCGTCGTGGTAAGTCTCTTGTAGCTCAGCGAGTCGTCGCTGTAGAAAGCTAAGCTCCTCCATCTCTTTGGTGGGCTTGACCTTCATTACGTCGTCTTGAGCTGGCTTGATGTACTCCTGTCGCAGCTCCTCATCGGCAGCGATAGTTTGAATGTGATCGAACCATGCTTCGTACAGGCTAATACGTTGAACTGTTCCGGCGGCAGGCTCCGGCAAAAGCTTTCCGGGCACGTTCTCATTTAGCCAGCCTTTCACTCGATCAACGCGCTCAATCTTGACCTTAGGTGTGGCAGCATCGTTATCGGCGAGGTAACAAATAAAATCGCACCAATCGACTTCAAGGCACTCCATCTGGAGGTAAACCTGCCACAGGTACATAGCCTTCTTATCATCAAAGATGCTGTACGGCTCTTTGTTGTACTTCGGGTAGGGACACTTGATCTCGATGCACCCTGATAAACCAACCAACCCATCGGGACTAGCAGCTATGAAGGGGTACTCTGGATGTACAACCAGACCCGTTTCCTCCACTTCATAACCCCTAAGGTACTCTAGGTAGTCACGAGCAACCGGCTCCATAGCAGTTCCATGCTCCATTGCCGGAACGATTTCAAACTCGTTCTCACAACCACAGATGTCGCGTACCTTTTGTCGGACAAACTTTTCCTTTGTAAGGTGTGGGTGTTTGTCCTCAAGCACCGCGATGGTAGACGCAGTCAGCTTGTTCTTGCGTTCATCTAGCCACTCTTGGCTTCCCTGCTCATGCACTGAATTTCTCCTTGAGCCACTCATCGAACTTGGTGCGATCGACTTCTAGTCCTCTGGCTCGCATTCCGCTTTCGTACTTGGTGAATCGCTTTTTCGCTTCGGTTGCAGTCTTTGCTTCAACCACCTTGGCTTCATTGAACAACCGATTTTTAATCTCAGTTGCGTTCGGCTCTTTCTTAGCTGGCTTTGCCGCCTCTGGCACCGGCTCGTAATCGTCATCGGTGATCTCGTCCTCGAGGGACACTGAAGTCTTGTGCTCGATGGCATCCTTATCGCCGCCGAGACCTAGCGCCAAAACTAAAGAGAAGCGCTTGGCATACGTTAAGGCAGCTCCGTACTGCGCCTCACTTGGTTTACTAGGCGGAACCTTAACGATCCCACCAGACATGCGCCCGCCGCTCGTGTGATAGATCACAGTCTCTACAGCGACACCGCCTTGTACGGGGTGCGAGATATGATGGGCGAACAAGCCAAGTGAATGTAAAAGAGGTGTGACTTCAGCCTTGATGACTTCGTACTTCACGTACTTTCCGAAGGCGGCTTTGTCTTTTGCGGCTAGGATTGTGGCGTCGGTATGCCACTTGAGCATTGCATCGAGAAGACCGGGCGTTTGGACGTCCTGAGTCGGAGACATTTCCATGTTCACTATCCATGTTTTGCATATTGAGATGTGAATATGGGCAAAAAAAATCACCCTGTCAACACCAAATGGTGATCGAGGGTGACGTTTTCTGGGTTTTTAACCTTGTTTCTTTTTAGACCATCCGATTGACTCGCTGAACTCTTCAATAACCGAAAAGTTATGGCTTGACATTGCATGACCAAATCTAGCCAGGTCGATGCACAGCCACCAGACGCCACCCTCGTAAGGAGTCAACTTGCAATACAGAAGGCGAGGCTTTGGTTCCGCTTCATGTATCAAAGTGACGACCGGCTCGTTGGTTGCCAGCACTGTATGAATGGCTTGTACAAAACCTTTGTATATCTCTGGGTTCCTAAAGCGTAGCTGGGTCAGCATGTCCGCTTCTGGATCATAACCGTGTGCTCTAATAGATGCGATTGTGGGCTCGTCACGCCACCGGGTTTTCAAATCATTGCTGACGGCACCGATTAAGATTCCGTCCTTGAAGTTGAGCAGTGGTGAATTCACCGCAGCGTTTTTTAACTTCTTGTTCTCTGGCTCGTCTCCCGACGCGAGCCTTTTCCATAGCTTATCAAGCCAGTAAGCATCATTTCTCAGCTCTTTTCCATGTACCTCACAATCCATTTACCACCACCCCATCATTTTCATTTTCACTTTCACTTTCAATATTACTTATTTCGGAACCCAGCTTGGCAAGCATAGCTGTACCGCTGACTTCATCTTTGTAGGCTAAGAGAGTGAGTCTTGCAAACTGACTAGGCGTCATTTCCGCGTCGTCCCCGCGCTCAACCGCCTTCAAAAGACGTAAACATGCGGCTAATTTTTTTTCGTCTAAAACGTCGCTTTTGTGTTCGACACCGTAAATCCATTCCATGATGTCGATATTTAGGTGTTCGGCTACACGCCATATTTCATCGTGTCCCCGAGGAAGTGCGCCAGATTGCCAGTTAGACACCTGACCGTGTGATACCCCGAGGTCTCGAGCAAGGTTCTGGGTTTTGCCCCAGTCCCGATAGCCCGCCTCGCGGCACTTGCGTTCAAAATAAAGAGCGCGTTGCTCTTTAGAAATTTCCATTGTCGATCCTTGTTTTAGAGTGTGGAAACCGGAATATACAGATTCAGTTGGTATTTGGAAATGCTGTAATTACATCCAGTGGTTTCGATTTAAATACCGATTCAACCCTGTTGACTTCCCGATTCAGTAGGAATAATGTGGCTCACTCACCATGGATTTGGGGGCAAGAATGGGTGACACCGCTAACGATTTCACGATCGTCCTGAACAAGGTCATGCGTGACAATCGACTAGATGCAAGTGGTCTAGGTCTGCTCTGTTACTTACATCACCTCCCCGAGACATGGGTCGTCGTACCGTCCCAGTTAGCAGAAAGGTTTGGTTGCAGCCGTAACAAGATTGTTCGCCTCCTCACCACGCTCGCTGAATTAGGTTACGTCGATTGCAATCAGCCCAGAAATCAAGATGGGTCGTTTAGCAAGAGAGTATGGAAAGTGTCCAAAACCGGGGTCCCGGATAAACGGGAGGCGGTGAAACGGACACTACTAAGTACTAATAATTTACAAAACACTAACCAAAACAAAGAAAAAGATCTCACTTGGCGTGAGAAATTCTACGAGCAGTGCCCCACGTTCTGCTCTCAACCGTTTTGGAACCGATGGATCGACTACAAGGCGGAAGCCAACAAAAACCGTCCGTTCAAGCAGCAAACCGTTTCGCAGTCTAAGAACAAGCTGGAGTCACTGCACCGTCGTGGCTATTCGGCTGACGAAGTTATCGAAGTCACCATCAACAGGAACTGGAAAGGGATTGGTGATCACACCTATGAACCCTATCGCCGGTGTAAGCGAGACGTGGCTACCGAGTTGATAATTTAATGGATATACGAGAACTCAAGCAGGAGCTGGGCAATCGCGCTCTATCTCTCTGCAACACACTTTTCCCTGACGGCAGAGTCGAAGGGCAAGAGTTTAAAGTGGGCTCTGTTTCGGGGGAGCCAGGGCGATCTTTGAGCGTGTACCTCAACGGCGAACGCGCTGGTAACTGGACAGACTTCGCTACCGGCGAGGGTGGCGACATGATTGACCTGATCATGCAAGCCCATCGCATGGATATTAAAGACGCCATGGAATGGGGTCGTCGTGAGTGCAACATCAGAGAGAAGCACCACGCGAAGATACGTTCCCCGCAGCCAAAGGCGTACGTCGCGCCCAAGTTACCTGAGCCGCTCGAAGATAACGATGTTTTGGAAAAGGTCATGCTCGACCGAGGCTTTCAAAACTGCTCATCGATCATCGAGCGCCACAAGATATTCTCTTTCAAGACATCGAAAGGTCTTGACGTTGTCTTTCCTTTTTACAGTCCAGACGGTTCCCTCGAGATGATCAAGAACAAGGCGCTTGATCACGACGGCAACCCCGGAATGTGCGGTCAGAGCAATCAGAAGCCCGTGCTGTTTGGTTGGCACACCATGCCGCCAGCCAGCCGACAGGTGTGGATTACCGAAGGCGAGTGGGATGCCATTTCCGCTTCGGAAATAGGATTCCCCGCCCTGAGCGTTCCAACGGGCGGTGGCAAGGGAGCAAAGCAAACCAAGTGGATTGCTAATGAATACGAGAACCTAGCTCGCTTCGATGAGATCGTCATCGCGACAGACATGGACGAGCAAGGGGAGCTGGCTGCAAAAGAGATAGCTCAGCGTCTTGGTGATCGCTGTATCCGCATCAAACTGCCGGTCAAAGACATCAACGAGCTGCTGCAAAAAGTCGGGGCTGAGCAAGCTAAGTTTGCCCTCCAGAAGTGTTATGAAGATGCCAAGTGGCAAGACCCTGAGACACTGCGCTCCGTTGCCGAGTTTGGCACGGACATTGCCGATTACTTCCTAGATAAGGACAGCCGTGCGGGTGGCTTCACCATGGGCTGGGAGAAAACTGAGGAGCTGGACTACCGGTTTAGACCCAGCGAGCTGGTCGGCATTGTTGGCTTTTCAGGCTCAGGCAAAACCATGTTTCTTGGTCAGCTCTCACTTAATGCGATTGAGCAGGACCAGAAGATTCTTGTTGCCTCAATGGAGATGTCGCCGAAGAACCTGCTGGGACGGATGTTTCAACAGGCTTGCGCTGTATCTAACCCAACTGCTGAGTATCAATCGAAGGTCATGGAGTGGATGGCTCACAACCTGTGGCTGTACATCGACAACCTGAACCCCAAGATCGGAGACCTGCTCAAGTGCTTCGAGTACGCCTACCGCCGGTATGGGGTGAGCGTCTTCATCATCGACAGCCTCACTTGTATGTGTAGTCACGAGGACTACCGCAAGCAGCAGGAGATTGTTGAGAAGATTGTCCAGTTCAAAAACGCCTTCAACTGCACCGTTTTTCTTGTCACGCACTCGCGCAAACAAGAGGACGAAAGTCGTGCTCCGGGAAAGTTTGATGTCAAGGGTTCCGGTGCGATCACTGACTTGGCGGACAGCTTCTTCTCGATCTGGAAGAACAAGCGGAAGGCAGAGCACATGCAGATCTGCAACATCACTGGCGATGAACCCGAAGAGGACATAGCCAAGCAGTGGGATGTTCAGGTCACCGTCCTCAAGAACCGAAACGGTCAGTTCGAGGGACGTATTGGATTCGACTTCGACGATGGCACCTGCCAGTACGTCGAGCGTCGAGGAGGGAAACCACGGAAGTACATTCAATGGAGTAAAGCATGATTCAACAAGAGCAGTTCGCAGAGAACATTCGTACGGCAGGAGCCGCAGTAGAGACAGCCGAGCGACTGGCGGCAGTCAAGGAAGCCGAAGAGAAAAAGCTCTTCGCTCGATTTCAAGTAGAGGCTGAGGCTCAGGGTCACAAGACAGCCGCAGCTCAGACACGTTATGCCGACTACAAAGAGGAGATGTTTGAAGCCCGCATGAACAAGGGCGTTGCCAAGGCAGCGATCTCTGCTGCGAAAGCAAACCTCCTCGCTGCTGAAGTCGAGTTCAAGACGTGGCAGACACAGATGGCAACTATCAGACAGGAGAAGCGTGTTTATGGGAGCTGATCGAGTCATACCCCAGTGGGTACAGGAAGCTATCCGGGAGCGAGACGATCGCTTGAAGGCAGACTTCTGTCGGACACAAAACGCACTTGCTGTTCGCCATGGAGACGAAATCTTTCTTCCCGAAGAGCTTGAGATTGTTTCCTACAAAAGAGAAGGCAAGAACACGTTCATTAGATATCGGAGGGTAAAGCATGACTCAGAAAACCACTGAACCAGACTGGGTTGAGCTGGCGCGTGAATCGATAGAGGCACACCAGCGCAAAGATATTCGCCGATCAATCGAGCACTTTGCCGATCTGATCAATAAGCAAAAGGCTCGTAACGAGCGAGCACTAAAAGACGTGGGGGCACATGAAAAAGGATGAAGTCAAGAAGTCCAACCCGTGCGGAACGGGAATGGATGGATGCCATAACAAATCACGGCTGTGTCGTGTGTCAAAGGGAGTTTGGGATCTTCACGGATGCGGAGATACATCACATCGATGGCAAGACGAAACCGGGGGCGCATTTAAAGACGATACCCCTGTGCTATCGCCATCACAGAGAAGGAGAAGACTGCAATGGGTATACCTCTAGACACCCCTACAAGAAACGGTTCGAGGGACGTTATGGGACAGAAGAAGAACTCCTCGAGTCCCTCCAGCGGGAGCTTGGATTCTGCTACACCTGAGGATTGGGATCGCGTTTCCAAGCCAAGGCACTACGCCTCACAAAACGCAGAGTATCCACGACTCGAGTGCATTGACGCTATCAAGGCGGCTTGCTCGATCGATGAGTTCCGTGGGCACTGCAAAGCCAACGTCATGAAGTACACATGGCGGTGCGATCACAAGGGGGCGACGATCAATGACCTCCGCAAGGCTCGCCAGTATTTAGACTGGCTGATCGAGAGCTACCTGTGAACTGCTGGGTTTGCGGCGATAGGCTTATCTGGGGTGGTGACAATGACGCCGAGACAGATGAGGGTAACCACCTGATAGAAACGAATCTGTCATGCAATGGTTGTGGCGCGTTCGTTCTGGTCTATCACGGACAGCAAGACAATGACGAACAGTAGGAACAAAGGAGCCGCCTTCGAGCGTGAGGTGTGCTCATGGATCTATGACGAGTTCGGAGTGAAGGTTCGGAGAAACCTCACGCAGTATCAGGAAGCGGATCTCGCTGACATTGAACTGCCTCCCTTCGTCATAGAGTGTAAGCGCTACGGGTCGGGTAACTGGCACAAGCCAGATTGGTGGGATCAAGTTTGTCGGGCAGCCAACGACAGCATCCCGTTACTCATCTATCGGTACGACCGACAGCCCACCCGCATGGTGTTGCCTCTCCACATTGTTGGAGATTACCCCGTGAACAATCAGATGACCTGCACGGTCGGGCTTGAGGAAGGAGCGATGATCATTCGAGAGGTACTGAATGCGACCCGCAGATTTCAGGCATCAAGTGAGCCAGTCAGCGAAGAAGCTTTATTGGACTGACGTTCTAGCTGACATCGAGGACAGGTTCCCTCCAGCATTTCACGCGCTGGCAATCGAGACTGTCCTCTACTACCTACCGCCCGAGATCTGTGACCAGCCGGACATAGATACTCGCCGCGCCATCATCGACTCCATACCGGATGACTGCGAGCCTTCGCATGCCAAAGGTCTGGTCAAGGAGCACGTCAAGATTCTCTGGAGGAAACGTGCCGTTCGCTCATGATCTAGCCATAGGTATCCAAGCGGAGCTGAGGCTCCTCGAGCACCTCCGCCAGAAATATCCTGACGCCTACAAGGTGGAAGGCAAGCACAGCGAGTACGATTTGGTGGTGCCAGGGCGATTTACTGTTGAGGTAAAGTTTGATCCTGCGTCACAGCGGACGGGAAACGTGGTGATCGAGTATTACCACGGGAAGGCTTCGGGCTTGCACGTCAGCACAGCGGACTGGTGGGTCTTCGACACCGGAGAGAGAGATGGTGTCATCTGGCTCACACAGTCCGCCGTACGTCAGTGTATCGTTAGCGAGTCGTTACAGCCGGTAAAAATACAAGGTCCAGATGATCGTCTTCCGAAATGGGTCTTTCTAGTTCCATTAAAGGTCTTAAAGCGATATTCATCTCAAGAGCCTTGATCGCCATGTCTGGCATCGTCCGGTAACCCCTCGCTGATTGTGACCGCTTCCAGTTGCGTACTGTCCACGGGCTTACACCGATCATAGTTGCTACCTGCGACGAATCCAATCCATGGTCGTCCATCAACGACATTAGCCGTTCGTTGTTGCTCATCTTCATACTCCCAAAAGCTTACTAACAAAAAGGCAAAGCCGACCGTGCTCAGGTACAGCCACTCACGCCTGTTCACTTACAATCTGCGTGAGTTCCCTCAGCAGCTCCTGCTGCCGACGCAGCTTCTCAACGTCCGGTTGGCACAAAGCCATCTTGATCAGGTTCAGCTCCATTGGGGTCAATACGATTGACGACTTCATGCCGTCCGCCAGTACGTCCCAATACTTTCGCTCCTTCTCATTGAGCATTTGGATTGCTTGTTGCTTCCTCATGCGTACGTCTCCAATATAAAGTCAAAGAATTGCTGGAGGCTCTCGCCCTCCAGCTCCACGGTTTCTCCGTTGTATGTGATCTCTTCCCAGTCGATAAACGTCTGTGGCTCTCTGCTCACCGACCCCCAAAACTCGACAGTCTCGTACTCTGTCCAGATCTTGAGGTTGTCGATCTCGATATCACTGGGATCGATCTTGACGGTGGCAATGATCAACGTTGAGAACCCTCCAGTAGCTCGTCGAGCTTCTCCAGCAGTTCCGCCACATCAATGGTGGGGTCTTCATCACTTTTTAAAACAATCATGCTGATCTCCTTATGTCGGCACAGAATTCAGTCTCGAACCACTCGCCGACAGAGAGGTCAGAGTTTTCAACCGTGCGGACGAATTTCATAGATTCGTTGACGGTTCTTATTCCATCGGAGCCGAAGTAGTGGTCGCGTATGTCCCACACCAGCTCCGTGTTCGAGTGTTCGCGCTGAAGGACGTAACGCACTTTGAGGTGCGCGTAGTCCTCCCTCCGGTACGTCCGCCTCATGAGATATCCTCCAAGGGTTCACTTTCTGGGTTACGACTGAAGGGTCTGTTATCAAGGTCACAATCAACCCAGACGACCCAGCATCCGAAATAAGGGCTTTCAAAGTCGTAGTGTTCTCCAGTCATGACGTGAGCTTCGATGCCCTTGTCTATGCAGGCTTGCGCTAAAATCTTTGCACCGATAAATCCTCCGGCATGCTGGTCAGTCCAAAGCATGCAACCGCGCTCCCATTTTTCGGCGTCAAACGTGTCCCTAGCTTTTGCATCCCAGAACATAACGCCACGCTCTGTCCACTTGCCCGCAGACGAACCCGTACTCCAAAGCACGTCGATATCGGCATCACTAAAATCCAGATCGACTTTCATGATCGCTCCTTGTATTTTTTCTTCAGGTACTCATCGACTTTCCGGTCGAGCGCTTTTGCCCCCCAGACCCATAGCCAGGTTTTGGCAAACTCCTCGGTGGACTGACCCTCCAGCCCCACGCGCCCGTTGATTGCCTCGAGGTCGATATCCGACAGGTTGTATTCGACGGTGATTTTCATCAGTGCACCTCCTTTATGTGGTGGTTTCTAAATTCGATTGCCACGCTATCTATGTCCTCACGAGTCCAAAGCTTGTTGTGTGAAAGAAACTGGCTGGTGACGCTGTGCTTGGTCAGTCGAGAGCGGCGGTCAAACAGCACGCCGTCCCATGCTTTTGGACTCCACCCCATAGTTCCTAGACCGCCCTCGGGGCGAATGAAAAGCTTGCCGTTGTTTAGCTCCACGATTACTAATCTCATGACTTGTCCTCCGTTCGTGCGTAGTCGAATGAAATGCGGGTCTCGTCGTCGTCGTAGACGTACACGGTTAGACCCAGTTCAGGGATTTCGTAGCCAGTACATTCACCCCAGTCGCAGTCCGTGGTTCGGGTACGAATCGCGGTGAAGTGACCTTCATCGATAAGTCTCATGACGCTTCCCCCTGTACTTCACAGGCATTGGGGTTGGGTGAGTCAGACTCGTAAACATCGCCCCATGTCCAGTCGCCCTCGCCGTCTTCTTCCATGGGGGTTGGGGGGTTGTTTCTGACCCACTCGTAAACTTCGCCCTCAGTCCAGTGTTCGGGGGCGTTGACCTCAGTTATCAGGTCGGTGTGCATCGTCGCTGTGACGGTCCATGTTTTGGTTTTCATGCCGCATCCTCCGCTTCGTCTAAGCAGTCGTGGCAGGTGCCGTTGTCGCTTTCTGTGTCGATAAAACCGCTCTCGACTAGCTGGTTGCACTCAGGGCATTTCTGCCACTGAGCCTCGTCGGGGTGAACCATGTTGGTTTCTCCACCGCAGTCGTCACACCAGATCCCGATCTCTCCAAGCTCGTCGTCTCTGGCAATTCCGCCGCTGTGAAAAAGGGTGTAGTTGTAGTGAACGTGATCGTTCGTCCCACAGCTCTTGCACACGAGCTCGGGATCCATCTCGATTACAAATTTGATTAAGTCAGTCATGTCTTTCTCCATCATGAAAAATCATGAAAAAAATGGGGCGGGGAAATAAATCCCTCACCACTCGTCCTCCTCGTATTCCCAAGCGTCTGTTATGAAGTCAAAGTCCGACCCGCACTCGCGCAACCCCTTGTCATAAAGCTCAGAACAGCAGTCGTTGATGATTTCCTCAGAAATTTTGCGGAGCTTTTCTAACGCTTCGTCATGAGAGTTCGCGTGAATGTCGATGAACATATCGAGTGTCGGCATACAGCGGAATGTGTATTTAGGTTGGCTCATGACGCTTCCTCCGCATTCCAGTCGTAATAATCAGGGTTGGCTAACGGCACGATCTGCCCCTCAGCCCACTCTGGCTGTGCAGGGTCTTTGACCATGAAAAATTCGAAGTCCTCTGGCTCGTGCGGGAGCGGCTCGCGCTCCCATCCGATCTCAAGTGTTGGTGTGCAGAGGATTGTTCTTCCGCTCTCATCCTGAACGCTGAATGAAACGCCCAAGTCGATCAGTACTGCTCGTGGCAGTGGATACCCATCGGCGTCATTGAAAACGCACAGCTCATCGATCTCGCGCTGGTGACTGTCCGGCATTTCCTCGTGGTTCATCCCACACGCATCACACGACGGCTGAGTAGCTTTGTGCTTGATGTAAACCTCTGGCTCACCCTCGCACTCGCAGTCCCAGAACTTAGGGTTGAGTTTTGGGCAAAACCACTCCGACTCGCTGATATGTTCCGGTCTCTGGTTCAGGCTCATGACTTCACCTCCCGCAGTTCCGCCAGTGCTTTTTCGACGCTGAAAATGTAGTCAGCCATCTGCTTATCAGCATCCAAGTTGTCGGGGTCGATGTAGGGCGTACCGTTGCCCATTTCATTCCAGAAGCCGACACTCACTCCCGACACGTAGCGCAGGTCACCGATGTAGTTTTCGAGATACCCGCAGGCATTCATGACTGGCTGGCTCATGACTTCACCTCCCGCAGTTCCGCCTGAACAAACAGGTCGTCCGGCAGTGAAAAAATAAGCGCTTGAAGCTTCTCCGCTTGTGCTACGGCTTCGTCATCACGTCCCGCGCCTTTCATCATTGCGAGCATGCTCAGGTGAAACCACATTTGATCGCGCATTAGTTTCTGTTCCATTTCTCTCTCCATGTGACGGTGTAAAAGCACACCCGAAAGGACACCCGCAGGTGCCCAGTCGGCTAGGCTCTAGCGAGTGCCTCGTGAAACTGTTCCTCGAGGTAAAACAGATCGGTCTCGCAGTTCCACGGATCAAAAAAGTCAGTCCACCAGCACACCGTCTGGTTGCCCTCAGAGGCGATCACAAACGGCGGGGCTTCGTCCCCTTGGGTTGGGTGTTCGTAGAAGTCGAAACGCCTCCGCTCGCCCATTGAAAAGCCCAAGTGGTAGCAGTCGCGGCGGATGCGTTCGGGGTCGTATTTTTTGTGAGACCACACTAGATGTCCCTCCCGTAATCAACCGAGACAAACACTTCGCGCACGTCCGACGTAGAGCCGTCAGCGTTGCGGCGAAGGTCAGCGAAGGGGGAACCCATGACCACGCCCACGGAGCGGCTGAACCATTGCCCCGTGCAGTCGTAGTCACTGGTGATGTCCTCGCGGAAATACTCAACAGCCAGCTCTAGCAGTTCCGCGTGAGAAAGGTCGGCGGGCACCACAGCGGTTAGGACAAATTTGGCATCCGTTCCGTTATTGTCCCGACCGTCGAATACGTCCCAAGTGCGAGCGTTGGCGTCGTCAATAAAGCCGTGGACTAGATGGTTTCTCATGCCGCCGCCTCCTCTAACAGCTCCGCCAAAGCGTCTCTAACGCCGTTGTGGATCAGGTGAAAGGCGATCAGGGTCATGACACGGTCAACGCTCCAGTCTTCACCACAGCCGCCACAGTCCTCAAAATCGCTTTCGGCTTGATTGAACAGGTCGGAATGACAGCGGCGCATCATGTCGCACAGATCCCACGCTTGCGCGGTGTAGATCACCCACTGGTGACCGTCGGCAAACTGCCACGCCAGATCATCAACGTCTGAGTCGTATTGCTTGGACTCCGCCACGATGTCATGGGCGGCGCTCTCAACTTCCTCGATAAATTCTGCGTAATTCATTGGTTTCTCTCTCCATGGCTTGGTGCAAAGTCACACCCGAAAACGCCCCCGAAGGGGCGCAGACGGCTGGGGCTTAGGCGGTCTCTCCAGTGAACGCGAACATAATCTCGCGGCATCGCTCGAGGGTCTGACGGCTGGGGGTTGATGTGCTGACGTGTTTGCCGCTCATGAACTTGACGACTCGCAAAATGCCGTTGTCGATTTCGCGGCGGACTTCGGCGTGGTATCCGATGACGCCACGGGAGCAGTAGCCCTCGCTGGCATCCTCGACGATGGAGCGCACACCAGCGGATG
>Ga0208645_1001112_pt1 | contig 24739 bp, 41 predicted proteins | sample VirMetDEL_Sep_01_FD_184519 | JGI IMG/M metagenome (GOLD analysis project Ga0208645, IMG submission 184519) | Aqueous microbial communities from the Delaware River and Bay under freshwater to marine salinity gradient to study organic matter... | ecosystem: Environmental > Aquatic > Marine >... | reverse complement strand
GCTCGAAATACCTCGCAGGTCTGGGCGGCAAAAGGACCCGCGAGTAAGCATATAAATATAAACGACAATCGTAAGTGTTTTGTGTTTGTGTAATTTAGTGATTACTAAATTAAAACAATAGCTAACTAATCAACGCGGCGACGTGCACACGTGCGGCAGACTTGCGCCGGCGTTGTTGTCTGAAACGTGCGGCGTGGTTTGCGTTGTTGTTGTCGGCAGCGCGCCACGTTGTGCACCACGTCGACGGCGTGCACCCGGTGCCGTGTGCGTGGCGTTGTTGTCACGAACGCCGGCCATTGTTGGCACGGCATGACGCACCACCGGCAACGCGTGCGGCGCCGTTGTGGTGGTGGCCGCGTGGTGCGTCGGCGTGTGGTTTGGCCGGCCACGTTCGCGCGCTTACCGCGTGCGACGTTTCGGCGTTGTCATGCGTGCGGCCGTACGGCGTGGCGTGGAAACGCCGCACACGTACGCGCACGAGAAAGGCGCCGCGTTAACGGCGCCGTGCGTGGTGGTGGTGGTGGTGCGTCGGCGCTTACCGGTTGAAACGCACAACGCCGTCGGCAAGCGTTACGGCGTCCGCGTACGGCAGCACGAAACGGTCGGCGCGTGCGCGATCCGCGCCGCGTGCGCGTTTCTCGCGTAGCAAGACGGCAACGCCGCACGGGTCCGCGTAGCGCGCGTCGGTGGTGTCGCCGTCGACGGTCGGCAGCGTGACGGTTTCGCCGTGCGTTTCAAGCGTGACGGATGACGGCAGCGGCGCGCCACGTTTGAGCGCAATTGGCAGCGCCACGCGGAAACCGGCACGAACGGCCGCCACGGCGTCGGCGCACGCGGTCGACCGGTCGGCAGCGAATGACGCCGTGACGTCAAACCCGGCAGCGTGCCACGCGCGCAAACCATCCCAAGCGTCGGCGTGCGCCTTCACGTATTCGTAAAAGCGGACGGCGCCACGTTCAACCATCGGCGCGAACGTTTCGGCCACGTTGTTGAAACCACCGGTTTCCACGTCGACGCCGTAACGGCGCCGGATTGTCAACGCATCGGCAAGCGACAACGGCACGGCGCGCGCAAACCATGGCCACTCGCTTGTGCCGTTTAAGCGGACCGCGGCCGGCATGCCGGCGCGTGCGGCGCGTGCGAGCTCAGCCGCAACGGCAAACACAACGGCGCGCGCGTACGTTGTCGGATCCGCCACGTATGCGAGCGAACGCCGGCCGCGTGCTGCCGTGACGTCAACGCTTAGGCCGCCATGGCCAGCCGACGCGAGGCAAGCCGCCACGCACCCGGCCGTGGCGTGCATGCACGCGTTATGACGCATCGCAGCGTCGACCGTGCCGGTGCGTTCGGCCAACGCACGCAACGCCGGAACGTAACCGCGCGGCGCCGTTGTCGCGACCGTGCGCGGATCGATCGCGCGCGCTAACTGGCGATGCGGCAACGCGTAATGCATGGCGTTGTGCACGCCGTGCGCGGCCGTGTGCTGAGCCTTAGCGCTACTGGTGGTAAGCAGCGCACCAAGTGTTAGATCAAACGTGGCAAGTAATGACGCGACGTCATCCGGCAGCCGGTGCGGCTGGTTTGCGCGGCCGGCGCCGGTGCGTGGCGCAACTATTGCGGACGTGTGCGGAACGGTAAGCGTTGGCATGGTTTCTAAGCGGTAAGCGGAACGGGTGCGGCGTTTCAGACAACACCTAAGAGTGACAACCACGAGTCGGGCGCGTCGGTTTCTACGCGGTCGCCGGCCGGTGTTTCGGCGACGCCATCCGCTGCCCACTCCATGCATTCGGCGATTGTCGGAACGTCGACCCAAACGCCGTGCCACCACAAGCGAAACACCGGCACGAACGGGTCGGGGCCTTTAAACGCCACAACGTCGCCATGCATGCGCAACGCGGCGCCGGTTTCAGGATGACGCAAACGCGGTTTGCCGTTGTTGAGCGTTGCCGCGTAACGCACACGGCCGGAACCGGCCGGCGTGATAGTTGGCGTTACCGGTAACTGTTCGGCGCCGTCACCGTCGGCAGCGGCAACGCGCGGACGGGTGCGCACGGTTTCACCGGTGCCGGCCGGCCCTACTGGCGCCGTTTCGCCGCGTAGTTGGCGGTTCCATTCTTGCGCGTGCGGCCATTTAGAAAGGTTTGGCGCCGTTGTGCGCCACGTTGGCAACGCGTCGGCAAACGCGTCATCCCAAACGCGCGCCAAACGCACGGCGTCGGCAAGCTTGCCGCGGTAAACGCCGGCGCTTAGGCCGTGCACGTGGCCAGTGATCGCCCAAACGCCGCGCGTCCGTTTGCCGTCACGTACGTGCGCCACGGGTGCATGCACGCACAACGCGCGGCCGTGCCAACGCGTCGGCGCGTCGACGCGGTCGCCGTTTGCCATGGCAAGCGAAACGGTCGGCGTGGTGGTTGTCGTTGTCATGGTTTCAAGCGTCGGCGTTGGTGGTTTCTGGAAGCTGCCACGTGCCAACTGCCACGTGGTAGTAAGCGTCGGCGTCATGGCCTAAGGCGATGAGCGTCATGCGCGGCGCGTCATCGAAACACTTAGCCAGCAACCACGCGGCCGCGGTCTGGTGGTTTGCGTCGGTATCGGCGCCGTTGTTGTACGGCACGGCGCACCGGTATGTGGTTTCACGGTCGCGCTTGTGCGACGCGCGAATCTTGCCGTTCGCGTAGCGCGTGACAATCACGGGACCGCGGAACGGCGCCGGCAGCGGCGCGCCTGACAACGGGTGACGTGGTTTCTCGTGCGTTGTTGGCATGGTTTCTAGGTGGTGAGCGGTAAGCGGTCGGACGGTCAAACGGCGACGCGGAACGTGTGCACGTACGGCGCGACGCGATAAATAAATTCAGAACCGCGCACGGCGCGGCGCAAGCGTGCGCGGCGTTCGGCAACGGCAAGCGGCAGCCGGTCGGTTTCAGGCTGCCAGCCGTTTAAAGCGCCGTGGAAACGTTCCACCACGTAAGACGTGGCGGACGGCACGCGGACGGTTTCGTAGGCCATGGTTTCAAGCGGTAAGCGATAAACGGACGCGCAACGCGTCCGCGGTCATTCTGCCGGCACGTCGGCGCGCAAGCTATCGGCGCGTGTGCGGCCGCGCGATTGTCACGCACGCGCAAGCGTTGGCAGCGTCGGCGCCGCGTCGGCGTGCACCGGCGCCGGTGGTGGTGCGAGCTCACCCGGCAGCACCGGCAGCGGCGCCGCGGTTTCGGCCGCGTTGTCGGAAACGCCGGCAGCAAACGCCACGGCGTCGGCAAGCGAAACGCACCACCGCGGATCGCTTAAGCCGTTGTGCGCAATAAACGGACGGCACCCGGTGCGCGTTTCAGGGATCACGCAACGCACGCCGCACCACGCAAGCGTTCGCCATTCGGACGCGTTGGCAGCCGATACCACCACAACAACGGACGCGGCAGCGAACGGCGCGGCGTCGGCAACGGCGCGCACCACGTCGGCGCACACGCGGTCACCAATTGCGTCGCGCACGCGTTCGGCGTCCGCGTTTGTCGCGTAAACGGCGAAACGTTTGGCGCGGAACAAACGCACGCCGGCGTCGCGCACCACGTCGGCAACGGCAGCGAACGGCACAACGGCGACGCCGCGCGGCGCGCACGTAACGGCAGCGCGCGCGGTCGGTTCGGACGGCAAGTAATAGGCCATGACGGCAGATAAACGGTAAGCGCGCCCATATATAGCAGCGCACGCGGCAAACGCAAACGGCGCACCCGGTGCGCGTGCACCCGGCAAGTAGGCCGGCGCGTCATCCGGCCGCGTTGTCACCACCACGCGCCACGGCGCGAACGTGCGGCCGTCGGCGTGTGCACCACGCCGCACCCGGTAAGCGTTGCAAACCGTGCACGCGGTAAGCGACGCAAACCGGCAACGCGTTCTAAATGCAAACCGGCCAACAGTAAGCAACGCAAACCGCGCACGTGGTAAGCGTTGCAAACCGTGCACCCGGTTGATTTTAGTAACTCTTGGGCTTGATGTAACAAACTAGCTGTAGACACACTTTCGATGTAGCTTACTCAACTAGAGTTTGCTACACTGACCCCTGTATTTACGATTAGTTTGTGTTACTTAGGGCCGCACAGTTTGTATAATATAAGGCCAGGAAAACTCGCCCCCACCCCCCTGGGGCGCCGTGTGCGTGTGTATGTGAGGGTGTGTGTGAAAAAGGGCCTATAACCGGACCCCCGCGAGTCCCCCAGCATTTTTTGTGTGTGCGCGTAAGGGCCTAAAACCGGAACCTCGCGAGTCCCGCGCCCCCGCGTGCGCGATAAACCGCGGTCTAGCGAGTCCCCCGCCACTTAAACCGGATGGCTGCGAGTCCCGCGCTTCCAATGAACTTGCTCCAGTAACCGTGCCAATGCCGCCTGCTTAGTCCAGGTGCGGTCGCCAGGCAAAGGCTCAGTCCCGTACTCCCACGTATCAAAATCGTCCTGATTACGTGGGTCGCGCATTCGAGGCTGGTCCATTAACCGGGTGGCGCAGGTCTCGGGCACAGGGTAGTGTGGGCGTTCGAAATTCTATTGAGGAATCTCGAAGCGTCCGTAGCAGGCAGGCTGCGGTGAGGCCGGCACCGCGTGAGGACCGGCCACCTGCCACCCCTTTAATCGCCAGTCAGCTCAAGCCCAATAGCCGCCTGGAAGTAATTGGCGACCTTGATGCGGCGATACCACTGGCCTGCCTCTTCAGAGCTTTTGTCCTCAAACGTCTCGTACATGTGACGCGCATCGCTTAGGCCGGCGCGAGTCTCGATGTTGAGCAGGTTGAGCTCTTGGTTGCTCAGCTTGTTGACTTCGTCCAGGCGCACGACTTTGCCTTGCAGCAAGTAGGAGCGGTAATAGGGAAGTGAAGCGGGGTCGATCATTGACATAGATGGTTTGGGGTTGAGGGGGATTAGAGGGGCGGCCCCCCGGTAAAGGGAGGCCTCAGTGAAGTGCGGTGAATTGACCTGAGGAGAGACGTTAGGAGAGGAATGGAGGCGAAGTGAGACGGGTAGCGTTGAGGCGCGGCGCGCCGATCAGATCTGCACTGAAGTGATGAGAGCGGAGTTGAGAGGTTTCTGGGACTTACATCAAAGAATGCCCAGCCACTTAGTCGCCCTCAAGCCTTGGGGCCTGCTTGCCAGCCTTTTTAAGAAGGCGTAGCTGTTTCTGAGCTCCGTTGATTCCAGCCGCGATAAACGAGTGGGTGTTTATCCGGTTCTGGTGCTCCCGCTTGGACGGACCACTTAGCTGCGTCTCATCGACCGCGTTAATTAGGCGGTTGGTTGCGCGGGTATGACGGCGCAGGCCTTGGAACGCTTGGTCGTTGAGATAAGTGCTTGCACGTTCGTCTGTCAGGACGTTGATGCAGCCACCGGTGGTGTTCATCACCAAGGGCGGGAGGTTTGCCGCCAGGCGTTCGCGGTCCAGCCAATCGCGTACTTGCACGAGCACTTGGGGCAGACGATGCGCCTTAGCGGTCTCTTCGTCGCCGTATGTACTCAGCCAATTGGCGTAGGTGTCAGGACGGCGAACCGCGAAATGGTTCCAGGCAACAACTCCAGGAATTGACTGCCCCTTGTACAAAGACGCGGGGTCGATCGAAGCTGCGTTGGGGTCAATCATCCGACAAGCTCCACTTCCTCAAGCTGGCTAACAGCGAAGCGGCCGTGCATGGGGCGCCACGTGCCAATGCCCTCAGCAATCCCTGAGCGGTCGAGGATCTTGGCGAGCATCCCTGGGTCGATGATCTCGTCGTTGACCAAGATGTTGTAGCTGGCGCTCCAGTTGGGGATGCGAACCCGGATTGCCATGGTTCCGCGAGAAGTTCTGCCCGCAGACATAAAGCGGCTCTCCTCGTACATCACATTGGCGTCCTTAGAGCCGTCGTAAACGAGTTCAGCGTCGTTTTCGACAACAATGGCGCGCTTGGTGTCCTTGCCCAGCTTCCAGGCAGTCGCACCATCGCGGATGCAGCGCTGCAGGTTCTGAGCGGGGAGCACAGGAACGGCGTAGCCCTCAAAGCTGGAATCGCCATCAAGGTCGGCGCCGTAACTGAAGGTGCCCTCCTGCTTCCAGTAGCCCGAAAACAGCCAGTGCAGGCGGCGCAGGGCGTGCTCGTTTCGATTCTTCTTTTGGTCGGTGAAGTGCTTAATGGCTGCGGCGTGCGGACCAAGTGGATCCACGGTGCAGCAGTTGTCCAGAACAACAGGGCGGGTGCCCTCAAGCGTTAATGCAAAGCGGCGAAAAGCCATAAGTCCTCGTGGGTAAGTGGAGTGCGGGGGCTAAAAAGCCCCCTCGGTGAGTCGCAGCGACAAGAGAAGAGTGGATTGGATCAGAGTCGTACTGAAGGGAACTGAGCTGATAAGGGGTGGAACGATGGGAGCGGTTGGTGGGATCAACCCACCAGTAAGCCGAAAGGCTTAGGGGTGAGTTGGGCGGGGGCAATTAGCCCCCTCGGTGAAGTGCAGCGATCAGAACTGCCCTGATGGGAGCTGCCAAGAAGCGAGTAGAGGGGAGAAGCGCTGTCAGGAAAAGGAGTGACGCGGGGAGGTATGAAGGGAGCGGAGAAGAGTAGAGCGGCGGAGAGGCGGCGCAGACTTAACCGCCCTTGAGGGCGTAGGTGCCGCGCTTGTAGTCGCCGCACCAGTTTGTGTTGAGGGTTAGGGGCCAGACAGCCAGCTGCTCTTTGCCTGGGGCAGGCTCAGGGGCGTAACGACGGCAAGAGCCGGTGTTGTAGTCCAACTCCTGCGCCCAGTAGACGCAAAGCTGGCAGTTACCGGTGGTGCTCATCAGCTTCGTCGTGTTGACGGTCTTGGTGAACCACTTTGCCGTTTTCGTAGCGGACGTAAGGCTGCGTGCCGGAGTGCGTGTGGCCGTGGTGCGCTCCAGCTTCAATGCCAATCATTGCGAAGACGGCGGCGCTTACAGCCAGGCAGATTGCGTTGTTGAGGCGATCGAGCGCTTGCGGCGTCTCTCCGCGTCGCCCTTCTGGTTCTCGATGTAGTCCCAATAGACGTCGCGTAGGCATGTCAGGAGTTCAATGGTGCCCAGCCCGTAGACGTAATGAGCGCCTTTGTGCTGGTAGGGATTTGAGAAGCGGTCAAAGCTGTCGCTTAGCCACTCTTCGCGGATGTAGGCGTACCAGGCTTTGCCGGGTGGATCGTCAGGCCTGGCTTCTTCGTAGACGAGCCGCTCAAGCCACGGGGACTTGAGTAGCTCCTTCCACGAGTTAGGGAACTGCGCGTCTCGACGCTTGGCCATTAGTCAGCTTTGGGTTGCAGCGCCTGCCACTCATTACGGGCACGCTCACGGTGAGCAATGGTTTCGGTCCAATTCTCGTCGGCTTGCTTGGTCAGCAGCGTAATTTCGGCTCCCTTATTGCCAATCTCAGCCGACTTGGCAATGGTCAGGTCGCGCAGGTCAGAACAGACAGAGCCGAAGCCTTGGGCAAAGCACTCGGCGTAGTGGCCGGTGATTTTGTGGACGACCTTCTCCTCGTCTTCGTCGCAGTCCTGGTACTCGATGACCTTGTCCTCAAGGACGTTGATTGCGTTCTCGTACTGCTGAATCTTGTCCAAGGCTCTGGTGACGTCGCGCTTGAGCTCGTCGCGGCGCTCGTAGTAGCCCTTGCGCTCTTCGTTGAGACGGACCACCTCAGGGTCGCTGTCGATGTAGTCGTAGAGGCTCAAGCTGGCGCGGGGATCGACCTTGGGCTCGGGCTTGACTGCGGCTTTTGCGGGGCGGCCGACTTTGCGGCGGGGATAGACGCCTTTAGGCATTGGTTTGAGGGGGATAAGGGTAAGTGGCGGGCCAGTGGGCTCGCCGTCGAGAAAATACTACATTCCTCAGCGGCGATTTGGCAAGTAGGTGGGCGTGAGACTAAGTAGACACGGAATGCGATGGACGGGGTGCTTAGTCTGCGGGGGTTCGCCCAGGCGCAATGACGTGGATTACTGGCAGTCCCGGCTTCGCAAAGCCTTGAACCCCGAGATTCAAAATCTCCAGCGCCTTATAGACGCGCATACGGATCGCTACTTCAGGTTTGGCGATTACGCGGACCAGCAGCAGGCAGACGTTCTGCGCCGCAGACTTACGGAGCTCAAGCAGGAACTGCTCAGGGCCGAGGAGATTCAGGCACAGGGAGCGCCACACTCTGAACAGACGCCACATTCCTGACGCCGGGATACTTGACCGCGATCTGGACAGCGTCGAAGACGTTGAGGGCGTCGATCTCGACTTCAAGCTGGGTGCCCTTGGCGGTGTAGCACTTAGCCACATAGCGCTGGCCGGAGGGCGGTGTAGACCTGGGGGCAGTCGTTGCCTCGCGGTCTAGTGCGACGGCTTGGACGACGGTCAGGTTGTCGTCGAAGTCGGCGGAGGTGTAGACCGCACTGTGGTCGTACCAGCCCAGGGTGTTGTAGCGGGCGTCGTGGTTGGGGGTGGCGGATTCGGTGCGGCTAAGTAGGGCGCGGGTCGTCCACTCCGGGGCGTCGTTGAGGTATTGATCGACTGCGAGTTCTTCGGCCTCTTCCGGGGTTTCGGCGTAGCAGAGGCACTCCGTCGTCAGCGTGACGGTGTACAGGCGATGGGTAGACATCAGTTCGCGGCGGTAATCAGTGCTTGATGGCGAGTGCCCAGTTGAAGCACAAGTCACTCTGGCCCAGCTTTTGTTGGGTGGCGTGATCGTGGACCTTTACGACAATCCCGTCGCACTGCCACTTGGTAAAGCGCTTGTCATCGCGCCATTCCTCGAAAACTTGGCGGACTTGCTTTGCGGGGCAGAGAAGGTTGTCGGGAACCTCAAAGCCAAGCTTGGCTAGTGCGCCTAGCGCAATGGTTTCGTTGCTGGTCGCCCCGTAGAGGCGGAAAGCGCAGAAACCCAGGTTGCGGCGGGTGCGCGGGTCTTTGTTGGTCGGTTTGCGTTCCAGGCTCATAAAGCGCATGGCCTGGGCAGCGTCACTTTGGGAATGCGCTTTGTCGATGCCGTAGAGCTCGCCGTGTACTTCAAAGATGCCGCCCTGTTGGATGACTGAGGGGATGGCGGGGATCTGACGGGCCAATGCGGTCAAGTCTTTGCCTTTGCGGTTCCAGGCTTCAGTCAGGATGCCGCTGACATAGCGCAGAGCCAAGGTGCAACCGTCGATCTTGGGTTGTACTACCAGCGACGGAGTCACACGGATCTTCTCAAGCCAGTCCTCAAATGGGTAGTTGTCGAGGCTCAGCATCTCCGGGTCGCCCTTGTCGTACAGCTCTTTGGCCTGGGGATCACGACGGCGAAGCTCGACGATCTTGCGATCGAACTCTTCGTCGGTTACGCGGGGCGTGCCAGTGCGGTAAGCGGCGTTGTCGCCGCGGATCTGGTGCCGTAATTCGGCGGTCGACAGCTGCTGTAAGGAGACCACGGGGATAAGAGGTAAGGGAGTGCGGTCAGGCACGAGAGGATTGTACTACAAGTTTCTGAGTAAAAAAGCGGGGCGCCTGTCCCAACGCCCCACGTTCTCCCTCGGATAAACGCTAGGAGCGCGCCACCTAGCCGCCTAGGGCCTGTCGTAAAGATTTTTGGAGAAGTTTCGGGAGTTCCAGGCTGGCGCTGTCTTCGACGTAGAGCTTCATGTCGAAAATCGTCTGGACTTTGGGTTGGCGGGTGGTGTAGTTGAACAGGTTGACCGGGTTGCCGCGACCTTTCACGCGGTAAATGCCGGGCGACAAGTTGTTGCGCGCACCAGGGGCCACAGAGATGTAGCGGTAGCCGTTGCTTACGCCGCTGGTGTTTGCAAGGCCTGTTCTGATCTGTTGGTATTGGCCGGGTGAAACGTTGCCGTACTGGTTCAAGCGAATACCGGGACTTTCAAAGTTGGGAATGGCGTAGGTTTTTGCGTCGATCTTGCGGTTGGCATCCAGGCCGCGGAGGAATTTGACGAACCGCGTATCCAAGGCGGCTTTGCGACCGCGCGAGTCCTGAGTGCTGACTGGGTAGAGGTACGCTTTTGGCGATTGGCCTTTATCTTCAATGTCCTTTATGTAAAGGCGGGCCTCCATGCCCTTGACTTCGTACTGACCTGAATTCAGGGTGCGAGGTACAGGACGCTCGAAGGCGTCACGCATTTCTCTAGGCAGTTCCTTTTTCGAGAAGGCGTAGGCCCACTGGTTCAGCGCCCGGTTGGCGGCGTAAGGAATCTGGACCTTTTCAATGATGTTGAGCTTGCCGATTAAGGCCTCAACGTCCCACTCGATTGATTGGTTGGCCATAAGTCGTATAACCGTGTGTCTGCGAGTCCCCAGCCTAAGTAGGCGCGATTAACCGGGTGACTGCGAGTCCTTGAGGGCCTCGTGGAGTTGGTCGTAGTACTGGTGGCAGCGTTCCAGGTAGCGGACTTCCGCGCCACGTAATTCGAGCTCCGTCAACTCGCGGACCTGGGCGGGGCCGGCGCGACGGGCCACGACGATGACGGCGCCTTTGGCCTGGAGGTTGGCGACATGTTTTAGGCCCAAGGAATAAGCGCCTAGCTGGTCGGTGTAGTCGGTAAGCATCTCCTCCGACCGCTTATTAGCTGAGGTTTTCCAGTCGCAGATGAAGGGGCCTTTGCCGTTGACGTAGCCGAGAAAGTCAGCCGTGCCAGCAAAACCTGCGGGGTGGTGAATAGAGAATTCGATGCCGTGGATTGCCGTGACGTTCTCTTCGATCCACTGGAGTAAGGAGCGGCGGTAACCGCTTGCGCTAATTCCCACCTTGGGAGCTGAGGGAAGCGCTTGCTTGATGGCCCACTTGACTAAGGGGGCGGGGACGCTGTGGAGGCCCTGCTTATTGAGAAAGGTGGTGCCTCTCTTTTCGCTGGTTGCTTCCGCCATCTTTTTGGCGGTGCGCAGAACGTATTCGGCAGAGTTGTGAGTGCGGGTGCCTCGCTCGGCTGCCGTGTCACGTTCCACTGCCGCAAGCTCTTCGCCTAAGCGCTTTTTCCAGGCCTCTAAGGCGTCTTTGGACTGGGACGTAGCGCCCAAGATGCGCGTCACGCTGTGGAAGATTTCGCCGTCTCCGTTGCGATAAATACGCCCATTAGGGTCTGTTTCGTCGTCGCGGACCAGTTTGTTTTGGAAGGCGGCGTTGAGCTTGGGGTTGAATTCAAACGCCGCCATAAGTCGCGCTGTAAGTATTAAGACAGTCTAGCGTGTCTTGTTTGATCGAAATTCCGATACAGCGGTTTTTAGATCATCTTCTATACCGCTGAGCCAGTCGAATTCGTAGTCGCAGACGTCGCAGCTGCGGCCGTTGACTAGTTGCTTGTGGGTTTTGGGTGGACGGCCGTTTACCTCCATGTAAAAACGTTTGACGGATTTGCCACACGCAGTTGCAAGCTTTGTGGCTTCGCTAGGTGTGGCGTCGGTGAATTCGAGAAAAGCCTCCTGCAGGGCAAGCATCCGTTGGCCGGGAAGAGCCAACGTGCCACCGGCGCTCTTGGCGGCGTGGTTGAGGACGATGTCCTTAAGTAGAAGCTGGGCGCGGTCGTCGATTCCGCCCAGGCGTTCCAGTAGGCCGATGCTCCGTTCGACGGTGTTTAGGACGTCCGGCAGCTGGGGCTGAACTTCCCGCACTTGGGACACTCGGTTGTTCAGTTCCCCGATAAACCAACTGTCCATCCACACGGCGAATGGGGCGCTGATCCAGCGGGCCAGGTCGACGGCTATTTGGGGATGGATCCAAGTTCCGCCGCCGTTTCCGCTTCGAGACTGGATCAAAACCATTCCTCCGATATCGGAGGTTTCAGCCAAAGCGTCCAAATACTCCTGACAGCGGTCAGTTTCTCTGTACTTCGACCAATTCTTGCCGTTCGCTTGGCACATGGCCGTGGCGTTGACGTAGCCGTCGGTGGTGCGGCGCTGGATCGGGGTGCCGTTCCAGGAGCGGCTGATCAGGTTGCTCATAAGTGGTATTTGAAGGACTCTGACCGGTTGTGACCGGTTCTGACGGATTGCGCCAGAAATGGGAAAACCCCCAACCGGTTGGCGCGGTCGGGGGTCTTCTCCTCCAGGAGCTTACCGGTAATCGGCAGCTTTCTCGAACTCAACGCAAAAGTCTTTGCGACTAATGCGAGGTCCGAGAGGGCAGTTCTCCGAGTCTTCGGTTGGGGGAGCAAGCCTTTGGCATGAGCCGTAGGCGCTCCACCGTCCTCGGATTTGGTCGAACAGTGCCCAGCGGCAATTGAAGCACGTTTGCCGCGAAATCAAGCCTCGGGGCGGAAAGGGTTGCCGCCGCTGATCACTTGACTCAGGTCGAAGCCTGCTGCTTGGGTTTCGGCCCAGGCGTCGGCCAGCACTTCGTCCATGCCCTTCTTGCGGTTGGCAGGAAGGAGCTTGTACTCGGTGGTGAGGCCTGCGCCGGTTTTGCCCAGGGTGAAGTCGCACTCAAGGACGTTCCAGTCCTCGGATTGGGAGATCGAGTCGATCTCGCGAATCAGGCCCTTCTGGTTGAGCTGCATCACTTCGACGCGCTCGGTGTCGTAGTTGTACACGGGCAGAGCGATGAAGAACTTCATCGGCTCGAACCCAGTGCCTTCGCGGTTCATCCGGCGGTTGTACTCGCCGAGGCTGGCGTCGATCTCAGCCGGGGTGGGCTCGTGGTCGAAGCGGAAGGACTTGGCCTTGCCGTCGCCGTCTTCAGCCCAGAGCTCGTAGCCCTCGACAGGCTCTTCGCTTAACAAAGCGAAACGAACGCTGGTGTTGGAGACAATCTTGCTGGGGTTGAGGTAACCGCCAGTGCCGCCGCTGACTGCTGCTTTGGCGGATTTGGATAGGAGTGCCATGGGGGGTTGCTGGATGGCGGTGCCGCTGTAGGTGGCGTTGCCGAGTTGCCCAAACACCTTATGTGGTGTGTCAACCCCTTGACGAGATGCGTACTGTGAAAAACGCTCCGCCTGGTTTTTACACCAAACGGAGCGCATGTCGTCTACCTACCGAGTATCGCATGAGTCCCAACAAACAACTCATTGGATTCGTTAATTCGCTTCCTGTTGGTCCCGCCTATACGCCTATTTATGCGAAGGGTGTTGTCTACGGAAAGAACCGCATCGTCAGTAAGGGCAAGAACCCTCACGAGGATTCGTTTAAGCGGCACATGTCGCCTGGTGATGTCGCACTGTTCTTAGAGCGAGACCCAGATGCGTTCGTTGCGGTTGGCTTATTTACCGGAATTCGCTCTCAGGGTCTCGTCATTCTCGACGTAGACGCAAACCTCGCAACCTTGTCAAAAAAGTGGGGCGACTCACTAAAAGACGCACCCAAGATTATTAGTACGAAGAAGAATGCTGCTAAGTACGTCTTCCGTGTGCCTGAGGATCAGAGAGCTCAGGTCAAGGGTTTTGGCCTCTCACACACCGGTGAGGGCTACGAGGTTCTGTGGGGCAAGCAAGGCGTAATCGGCGGTACTTACCCCGGTTCCTCCGATGGCAAAGCACCTGCAGGTACTTACAAGCTTGCAGCAGGTGACTTCAACCAGATCCCTCAGGCTCCTGAGTGGCTCTTGGCTGAGATGCGTGCTCGCTACGTACAGGATACGCCGTCCCAGACTAGCGGCCTTGTCAAGAACCGAAAGGGCCTCGACTTTTCCGGGAGAACCGAGGACGAGGTCGCTGAAATCATTCGCGACTGTTTGACCGTGCTGCCTCAGTGCGGGCGGGGTAATGAGGACGACTGGTGGATCGTCGGCGCAATGATTGCCGAAGACCTGCCCAACGACCTGGGCCTGACCCTGTGGTCTGCTTGGTCCGCTGAAGACTCTGATTACGAGGAGGATTGGAAGCGGGGCAACCCCTGCGCCGAGAAATGGCCTCTGATCCTGCAGAAGGCGGGTCGACCGGGTAACGCCGGCCTGGGCAGCCTGATCCGCCTTGCAGACGGCTACGACCCCAACAGGGAACGATTTCAAGACTCCAGCAGGGAAACGCTTGAGCAGGTCGAGAGCTCGCAGGTTCAACGCTTCCAGACAGTTGCCCTCTCCTTCGAGCAACTCCTTGAGCGTGCCAAGCAGATCATCGAGCTCGAAAACCCCGCTGAGCTGAACTATGAGATGCACCGGCTGGCCGTTGAGGCGGGCCACAGGGATGCCGAGAAGATCGAGCGGATCCTCGTTGATCAGCTCGCGTATGAGAAGAGCCGCGATGCGATCAGCATCGACACGCTTCTGGACACCGACTTCCAGCGGGAGTACTTGATCCCGGATTTGCTGGCCACGCCCTCCACGGTTCTGATGTACGGCTCTGGCGGCGATGGCAAGTCGATGGCTGCTTGGACACTGGCTAAGCACATCGCTACTGGCGCGCCATTCAAGATCCGTGGTCAGGAGGTTCCGGTGCAGAAGGGCGGCGTTCTGATCCTCAACGGCGACCAGCCGCTGATTCAGGTGCAGGAGCAGTTGGAGGAGGTGGACTTCCCTCGTGGAACCAACGTGACGATCCGCAGCGACTTCCAGATCCAGCGATACGCCTTCTTCATCCGCCAGATCGAGAAGTACCGGCCCAAGCTCGTGATCATCGACTCGTTGATTGGCTGCAGCGGCGGTAAGGCCTTCGACGAAAACAAGAGCGACTTCGCCACTCCGCTGTATTGGCTGACCCGGAACAACGGCGACGCATTCCCTCCCACAACCATCGTGGTAATCCACCACGCGAACAAAAATGGAAATTTCAGGGGCAGCTCTGCCATTAGGGACAGCGTGGATGAGGTCATCTCGCTGAAAAAACCTGACGACAAGCAGATCGAGCAGACGGGCCAGTCCGCGCGGATCTTGACGTTCGAGAAATCCCGCAGCGGTCGCGGTGGCACGCAGCTGCTGATGAAGCAGCAGGCCGACTTGAGCTACACGCTCCAGGACTGGACCCCAGAGGTCGATCCGACCAACGCAGCGCCCTCTGGAATCAGCGACAGGGTGCTTCAGCGGCTTCGGCTGGCTAAGGAGCCCAGAACCCTCAAGCAGCTCCAAGCAGACCCCACCTGCGGCGGCAACAACGAAGCCGTCAAGAAGGCGCTCCAACGCTGGAAGAAGAAGGGCCTGGTGGAGATCGTGGGTGCGTCTCAAGAAACTCAAGGCAAGAAACCTCAGTTTTTGTATAGGGCTGTGGTTGTTCCCCCGCGGGGAGAGTGTGTTGAAAATGTCCCTTTAGGGCCTAATCCCAGTAGTGGTACGGGATTTGAAAAAGGGACAGCATCTGAAAAAGAGGAAGTTGTCCCTTTTACTCAGGGCCAGGTTCAAGCCGGTGATAACGCCGCTGGAACGGAGGGGACAAAAAGGGACAACTTCTCTTCAGATTCAGAGTGTCCCTTTTTGAATCCCTTGGAGCAACAGGGATCTGAGGGTAAAGGGACATCGGAACGCTCTATACGCGCAGGCGCGCGCGAGGATGACGACCCCGCCTTCAGCTACGAGCAGAAGCGCGAAGCCATGCGGCAGATCGCTGAGGAGTGGGGCTGATGGAACGGAAGACCTTCACCCCACCGACGGAGAAGGAGCGTTTTGCGCGCTTCTTCTCCGAGTTGGAGCGGGCCATTCCTGAACCACCGCCGAACTGGTTACGCGATGCGCTACCACCTGGTTCGACTACACGGACCAGGGGCCACCGGGGGCACCTTTTGCCCTGATTTGTAGTACAATCACCTCAGCCTTATCGCTTATGACGTTCACTGATTGGTCTGCGTCACCTGAGACGCTCCACGGAATCGAGTTCCTTCACTGGGTCTACGACTCCCCACTCATTGCCTTCGACACAGAGACGACGGGACTTAAGCCCAAGACTGGCGGCTTACGTCTACTGCAGTTGGCCGCACCAGGTAAGCCGGTGGTCGTTATTGACCTCTGGGATCTTGACGAGGAGCAGTGGGATCAGGTCAGGGAGTTCTTCACCGCCATCGAAGATCGTGAGTGGTACGCCCACAACGCCACCTTTGACTTGGCCTGGCTCCAGCAACACGACATCTACCCCGAGGGGATGGTGTTCTGCACCATGCTGGCTTCGCGTTTGCTGGAGAACGGCATCCCCAATGTGCGCAACGGCCTAGCGCCGGCCTGCAAGCGCTATCTCAAGATTGAGGTCAGTAAGGAAGAGCAAGCTTCTGACTGGTCTAAACCGGATCTCAGCGAGTCCCAGAAGACCTACGCCGCCAACGACGTTCGCATCCTTCTGCAGCTTGCTCAGAAGGTCACCGATCTCCTGTTTGCTCGCCGTCTCTTTACGGCTTGGCGGATTGAGTGCAGAGCTCTACAGGCCATCGCTCACATGCAGCTGACCGGTCTTCCCTTCAACCGGACCAAGCTTGAAGAGCTGCAAAAGCACTATGAGGGCGAGATTGAGCGGCTAGGTGCCGAGTTTCTTGAAAACCTCGATGCCGCGATGCCTGACGCGGAGAAGCTGCCACGGGATGACGATGGCACGTTCAATTTGCGGGCCAAAGCGACGGGCCACGTAAGGCTCGGAACCAAGAAGCTGGCTGGCTTCAATCTCAACTCGCCTAAGCAGCTGGTTCACAAGCTTGGCGTCCTCCTGGGCGAGGAGCCCAAGGACAAGAACGGCAAGCCAAGTGCGTCTCGGCAGGCTCTTCGTTCTTATGCAGCGGACCACAAGGTCATTCAGTTGTATTTGGCCTGGAAGAAAGCTGAGAAGCGCCGTCAGATGGTCGTGGCACTACTCGATCACCAGGACCGCGATGGGTTTATTCGTGCGAATTACCTGCAACTTGGGGCGGATACCGGAAGGATGTCGTGCCGGGAGCCGAATCTTCAGCAGGTCCCGCGGGACAAAGGGTTCCGTCAGGCAGCTGAAGCGCCCGAGGGTTGGAACTTTGTTGTCGCTGACTTTGGTCAGATGGAGCTTCGTCTCGCCGCCGCAGTCTCTAAGGACGCTCTGATGATTAGTGCGTTCCAACGCGATGAAGACCTGCACACGATTACTGCCCAGGCGATTTATCCCGAACCGACTGAGGACGAAGCGGAGCTCAAAGCGCGTCGCCAAGTAGCCAAGTCAGCAAACTTCGGGCTGCTCTACGGCTCGGGGGCCAAAGGACTTCGGGATTATGCCGGTGCCATGGGTATCACCATGACTGTGGAGGAAGCGGAAAAGATCCGCGAGACGTTCCACAACACCTATCAGGGCATTCATGACTGGCAGAGGAAGAACGCCAACCTCGCCAAGATGACTGAGCATGAAAGGTTTGCCGAAATTCGCATTCCAAAGACGGAGATGCGTCGCTTCCTTATTGGCGATATGAACCGCCTGACTACTCGATGCAACACCCCAATTCAGGGAGCTGGCGCGGCCATTCTTAAGTTTGCGCTTGCGAATCTCTGGCCGTTACTCCATAAAACCGGCACCTCGCAAGTCCGGCTCGCCGCTGTCGTCCATGACGAAATTGTGCTGCTGGTACGTGAAGGGCTTGAAGAGGAATGGGCCAAGCGTTTGAGCGAAACCATGGAAGCAGCTGAATCCAAGTGGCTCGGAGAAATCCCTGCTCTGGCCGAAGCAGCTTGGGGTAAAACCTGGTCCGAGGCCAAGTGATGCACCGTTACTTAATCTCTATTAAGTTGCACGCTCGGCGCAATTCATGGCGCGAACTGGTCGCCAAATCATGGTGGCTTGGTTGCAGGATGAAATGCGCGATGCCACAACCGCCGACCTACAACGCGCTGCTGAGTTTCTTGCCTTTGCAAAGGAAGTCCGCAAGGGCTGTACTAAGCAGAGACGCACCAGTCGCAAAGCGCAGCGGTCCGCTTGGCGAAAGCACCTTGACCCCAGTATTCGCTGGTAGTACATTCCAATCGTTACCTTTGCCCTTATGAGCGCCCGCGTAATGCACGGCAATAAGCGCCGTTTTCAGGTCCTGCTTGATCCCAATCGTGCCAAGTTGTTTGATGCCCTGGCAGAACAAGATTGCTTAAAGACCAGTGCTTTTTTGCGCAATCGGTTGTATGAAGCTCTTGAATCGCTAGTACCTCGTGCCACTTACGAAAGAGCTAAGGAAGCCGACGCCGCTCTTAAAGCAGAATCCAGCGAGCTCCAGTCTCGGATTCGCCGATCTCGTAAGTAGCGCCGTGACTCAGAACCAGCTTGTCGTTCTGTTTGGCATTACCTGGCTACTTGGTCTTCTGGTCGTCACCATCTTTCTTACCCAGTTCTCGTGAACCCCTACGCCAACTACCGTCGCGGTCTCGTTACTTACGAGATCAGCTACAGGCGTGACAACAGCACCCTCATCAAGTCCGTGCGGATCATGGCGGAAGATGACTATGCGGCGGCCATGCTGGTCCGTGATTCTTTCCTGGATGCCACGATCATCAAGATCACCCAGTTGAGCTGATGCGCAAATTTGTCTTTTACATCGGCAGCTTGGGCCTTTATGAGGTCATCCAGGCTGCAAATGTTTACGACGCCCGCCAGAAGTTGCGCTCTGGCTCTCTTTACCGTTTTTACAACCAAGCCGTTCTCATTTCGGAGTCTGAACCGTGCTACAGAGCCTCGGATTGAAGTTGATTCGCATGGGATCTAAGCGTCCCATCTGGGTGGTGCGCCCACCGAAGTGGATCGTCGAGCATTTAGAACCCCAGCCAGTTAATGGGGAGCACAACAAGTTGACGGGAGTTGGCGTTTGGCTGCTTAAGCGCGCCAACCCCCTTGCGGCTGTGGACTTTACGAAGCGGATTGTGAAAGTGACTCTTCCTTGATCCAGCGGAGAACACGGGTGTAAGGGATGCGGAGTGCGCGGGAGATTGACTTCCCGCTCATTCCGCCTTTGTACATGAATTGGACCAAGTGTGGATCCGGTGGGGCCGGGTCCTTTTTAGCTTCTTCCTTACTCACAAACTTGCACCATAAATGCATGTGGAGTGTACGCTATTTGTACAGCCCGCGCCTGTTCTGGTAGTTATGTCACCGTTTGAGCGAGTTTCCATGTCAGAGGTCAAGGTTCGTACTGGCCGCGCCTGCAAGACGACGCCTCTTCGCGAAGAAGTTTTGGCGATGAAACCAGGCGATGCGATCTATGTGCCCTACTTCGACGCTGAAACCGGCAAGGGTTACAAGCCCACCACTATTTCGCAGGTGGTTGGCGTGATGAGCCGTGCCAGTGACAAGGTGAAGTATTCGGTGCGCCGGGATGCGACTCGCCCTGGCTGCTTCGTGCTCTGCCTTGACAAGCCTGCAGCTTGAGTCTCATTTGATGCTGTAGAATGTAAGTCCCGGTACAAACTGGGACTTATCGTTTTAGTTACCTATGGACACAAAGCCCGCACCGCTTACGTTCCACAGCAAGTCTCTTGATCGCGTGATCGCGATGGACGAGCTGGACAAACTGACCAGCTCAGAGCTTTATCGCTTCAACGGCGAGCTTGTCATGGCGGCCCGTTCGATGGAGAACGCTCTGTCTGACGCGCTTCAGCAGGAGATTCGCACCGGTAAGCCTGTGGATCCTGACTGGGTTCACAAGGTCCGCAAGAAGATGGGGATCTGCAACGCTTTCCGTACCAATGCGATGCAGCTGCTCAAAGTTCCGCAGAAACGGGAGATCGTTGAGATTCGGAAGGCTGCTCCTGAACCTGACGACAGGCTGGTGACTCAACTAGCCGAGGAGAAGTTCCAAGAGCTGTTGATCGACGAGCTTGGCGAGCGCCTGTTTAAGGAGCTTCAGGAGGAAGCTGTTGAACTTGCTCTTGAAGATCTTCGACTAAAAACTCAAGCCTCATGATCTCGTGAACCGCGGACTGGAGCATCTCCTGGTAAGACATCAGAGTCTTAAAGAGATAAGCCTCTCGCGGCTCCATCTCACGGGATGCCAACTCGATTGAGAGCTCGCGTTCGGGTGTTACATCCCGGTTAAACCAGGTCATAGCGCTCCCTGCATTTGAGTTACTATAGGTAGGTCCACTGCTCAATTATCTTTTATTTGTGTCGGACTTTGCATTGAACACTACTTGGGATGATGATGCGGAATCTAAATCCCAGCACGGCGACGGCATTAGCAGGGCCGTTCCAGGTGCCAAAACCAAGCCTTTTAGGATCCGCGTCTCTCAGGTTGGCGCGAGTCCAATGTTCGTAGAGCTTCGGGCTGAGTCCAAGACTCATGCGTTGAAGTATGCGAAAGCGCGCTGGCCCATGTCCACCGTTGCGGTTGTTTGATGGCGGACCAGTATTTAAGGGTTGAGGTTCTTGCACGGACCTACAACCCGCAGACCTTGGTGTGGTCTGCCATGCACCAGGACTATTACGAGGGTTACGTCGGTGATGACGAGCCGCCGTCTGAACCTCGCGCCGGTGAAATCTGCGTCAAGCGCCTTTTAGCTGGCGAGCGTGGTCACTTTGGTCCGCTTGAGCACCCGTCGATCACGTTTGGTGTCGCTGGGTTTCCTCACTCCGTGATGCAGCAAGCTCGGACGCATCGCGTTGGCGTCAGCTTTGACGTGCAATCGATGCGCTACACGGGCCAGCGCATGGTCAAAGTGGTGAACGGCGAGATGCCTGTTGAGGCGGCGATTTACTTTCGCGAGCCTGGGTATTACAGGGATCGCGACGGCAAGAAGTACCGCTACTCCGCCGACGATCTAAGCCGTGACAAGGTTGCGGCCATGGAGTCGATTCGGCAGTACGCCATTCGCCTTAAAGCTGGCTTCGCTGAGGAGCACATTCGCGGGATGCTGCCGTTTGACTTTCGCCAGAACTTTGTAGTCAGCTTCAACCTGCGGAGTGCGCTCCATTTCCTTGACCTGCGGGCCAAGGCTGATGCGCAGCCTGAGATCCAGACTCTCTGCGATTTGATGCTTCCTCACCTGCAGGACTGGGCTCCCCAGATCCTGGGCTACTACATCGACAAGCGTCTTGGTAAAGCGAGGTTGGCGCCATGAACAAACGCGGTAGACCAGACACGACGGTTAGGTCTTGTCCTAAATGCGGGCAGCGCAAGTTCTACGTGACTGAATCGCGCCGCCGCAAGCAAGATCCGGCACGTAGATTCCGACGCCGTTGCTTTAACTGCAACTTCAGCGAGACAACCTACGAGATTACGGCTAAACAGATGAAGGAGTACGACCTGCTCCTTCGCCTAAATACCGCGATCTTGCAAGTCCTTGATCCGCCTAATAGCGAGTCCCGCAAGTCCTGCATCTCTTGTTCTTATTGGTTAGATGGCTCCTGTTCAATGCAGTTCCCTGAAGCTGGTGGATCGTTCGCCAGTGAGTGCTCGCTCTACGAGCCGAATCAACACGAGAATTTGCCCCTCTTGCGGCAAGGACACACGCAATCCGGTTATCTGCGCAGATTGCTACCGCAGAACGCCCGCCGGTAAAGCCGAGATCAAAGAAGAGACTCGGATGCGTAAGTACGAACCACTTGCTGGTGGCGGACCATGTGCAAACTGCGCGCATTGGAGCCATAGGTGCTGCCTAGGCTTGCCTGAGGGTGGTACGAGGTTTGCGGAAGGATGCCCAGCGATGATCACGGAGGCGAACTAATGCGAGCCCACCCATTTCTCAACCCGGTAGAAGCGGCGATTTTTCGCTGGTTGATGAAATCTCCAAGGATTGGACTCATCTGCGTCAAGCAGTACCAGTCGACTGTTACTTGGGTGCTGCGCAATGAGAACGACGCTGTCTCGTGGGGCGACTCAGAGCCGGACGATGTTTCAGACGATTATGAGCCGGCTTCCATGAAGCTGGAACGCATCTACCATCTGCCCGATGCTGAGAAGTGACGCTCTACCACCCGAACACGGGGGTAGGCTCCTACGGCGCTCATCCGCTGTTTTATGGCATCGAAACTTACTACCGGCCTTGGTTCTTTGATGGGCGAATCGTTTATTGGGGCGACCCAGTCGCTGGACGCGGAACAGCTCTTGTCCGAGCTGAAGCCATGGCAAATCGAGAAAGGGAAAGCCGACTTTCTTGACTACTTGTACAAGCTGTACGAGCGGGACTCTGCTGAGCCTGGTCTGCGCGGCACTTACACCGGTCTGATGGACCAGTTTGCGCAGGACACCGCCCAGATCATGCGCGCATCCTTTATCTCATCCCAGTTGGCGGGCCAGTAATGAAGAAGCTGATCGGCCTCTACAGCCCTGCTGCAGGCTCTGGCAAATCCACCGTCGCCCAATGGCTGGCGGAAGAGCGCGGTTACACGATCGTGCCATTTGCCCAGACCTTGAAGGAGATGCTGATTCCGATGCTCAAGGCCCTGGGTTACGACCAGGCCGGGGCTGAGGATCTTGTCTATAAGCACAAGCAGGTGGTCGTGCCATCTGCTGATGTGAGTGTTCGGCACATGCTTCGCACGCTTGGCACGGAGTGGGGCCGATCCTGCGTTCACCCTGAAATCTGGTTGCGTTGCTGGTCCGAGCGGATCAAGCAGTACGACAAGGTTGTGGTCGATGATTGCCGCTTCCTCAATGAGGCGCAGTTGATCAAGAACCTGGGTGGCGCACTTTGGTATGTCGAAAGACCGGGTATTCCCAAGTCTTTTGAGCACGCCAGTGAAGGAAGCTTGAACGATTACAACGGCTTCGATTGCGCTGTATTTAATGATGGTGCGATTGAAGACTTGACAACTAAGCTGCGACTACTAGCGCACGCTTAGTGGCCTCACTGCGGTATCACGCCGGCCGGATGGTCCTGTACGAAGGATCCGAGGGCTGGCGTGTCCGCATTAAGACGCACACGGGCAAGCTTGATCTGCCGCTTAGTTGCAAGGAGATTGAGCAGGCGGTTATTGAAGCCGAGCAGCTTTATGCCGACGCTCGGGCCATCACAAACAACAAGCCCAGGTGCCAGCACTGCATCCACTGGGAATTTGTTGCGGCACAATGCGGTTTAGGTTTCCCGGAGGGACGATCCAGTGGAGGAGTCTTCGCAAAAAGCTGCTCAGCCTTCTGGGCCAACCACTGAGTACGTCGTTCCCGATGACGCCTTCGACTGTGGTGACGGCTTCTATATCGAGGTGAGCACCGAGCCAGGAATTGGCGAAGTTCGCTATCGGGCCTGTATGCCGAATTGCTCTATCGGCCGTTATGCCAATGATCTGTGGCAGGCTCAGATCTACATAGAGCATATGAAGGCTGCTCGCTTCGACTGATCCAGCACAGCAGCTTGTGAGCTCTGAAAAAGTTCCAGAAGGGCTGCTTAATCCACCAGAGCCAGACCGACGAGTGGGACTTGTCGGCATTGCAGCGCAGGCAAGCTGGCACGCAGTTGCGGAGCGTAGTCGGACCACCGTGAGCCTTGGCTTTTACGTGGTCGATCGTGGTGGCGTGGTCCCCGCAGTAGGCGCAGGTGTGGTTCCAAGCGGAGAAGATTGAGGCACGGAAGCGTTGCTTACTCGCTTTTTTGCTAACGAGATAGATGCCATCAATCTGATGCTCCATCTTTTGGAAGTTCGTAGGTGGCGATCTCGATGTCGATGATGTCGTCATCGCTTTTGAAGCACTCTGAGATGCAGGCGTAGATGTCGCCTGGGATGTTCTCAGGGTCCTGCGCGGTCTCGAAGTAAAACTTCCCGGTTACTTCGATTAAGTACCGCTGCATGGGAGAGGCTCTCCGCTTCCAGTAAGGGTAGCTAAAGACACTCCTCCCAACTTGGCATCACGCGGGGCTGACCGTTGTAATGCCCAATTTCTCCATAATCCAAATCAGGGTTAGTGACCATCAGCAGGAAGACCATCTGGCCGATCTTCATGCCTGGGTAGAGCGGCAAATTATGAAAGCGCTTGTTGTTTTTCAACTCCAGGGTGAGCTTGCTTCCGTTCCATCCGCAATCGGCGTAGCCCGCGTGGCTGTGCTCATAGCCCTCTCTGGCCCGTGATGACTTGAGGCAGAACATGCCGCAGATGTCAGCCGGCATGTTGAACACTTCGAGAGTCTCGGTGAGCAGGAACTCGCCGGGAGCCATCCAATATGGGTTGTCCTTAGTGCAATGAGCGATCGACTGGATCTGCAGCTCTGAGGTGTGCTCAACCTCGACCATGATGTTCTCGCCAATCCGCAGGTCCAAAGAAGCGGGGTTCAGCAGCTCAAGGTCATAGGGAACGACCATCCGCTCTTGCTGGCACAGGCGCTGGATCTCGTGGTCGGGAACGATCACATGCTTTTTATTTCTCAGAGCACATTACTCGGTATATCGCTAATCAACATCCGATTTCCACTGCCAGCCGCCAGCTGTAATGCGAATTGCCCAACCCGTGCCAGGACCTTCAACTTCCCAGCGCTTGAGCCATTGCTTTCTTGGGTAAAGGACGTACTTAGCCTCTCGTTTGTCCTTGTGGCCGCCATGAACAAGGTCAGGGGTGCCCATAGGATCGTGGGCTACGAAGAATTGATCAGTGTATCCGACAATCACGCTCCAGTGGCCATAACCTCTGGGACGCTCACCCTTGCTGACGTCACCGTGATGCAGCCAACCCACAGCAACCGGGCGACCTGCGTCGATCTCTTCCTCAAGCAGCTGGGGCGTTGCGTTGTCGACGTATTCGGCAGTCAGACCAAGTTCCTTTAGGGCAGAGAGATGCGCGTAAATCTCAGTTGTATCGCCGTACTTGGCCCGTATTTTGTCGTAGTCATTTGGGTAGAGCAGGCCGGCTTGATCCGCTGCAACCATTGCAATTGCCGCAGTGAAGCACTTGCGATAGCCGTTTGGCAGATCAAGCTGATGAAAGTAAGGGGTTGGTAGCCACTCAATCCGACCCCCTGCCTTCCAGATTTCGTACCAGTCTGCATTCCGATCCAGCAGGTG
>Ga0208645_1001110_pt1 | contig 24760 bp, 40 predicted proteins | sample VirMetDEL_Sep_01_FD_184519 | JGI IMG/M metagenome (GOLD analysis project Ga0208645, IMG submission 184519) | Aqueous microbial communities from the Delaware River and Bay under freshwater to marine salinity gradient to study organic matter... | ecosystem: Environmental > Aquatic > Marine >... | reverse complement strand
CCCTGCTTAGCTCTTGCAGATAGGTACATAGTGCCGCCGCCTTGCTCAGCAGCAGCATTGGCCGTTGTCGGTGTGAAAACAATCACACTATCAGGCCCAGCACGGTAGTCAGTAACAGCCGTAGAAGCTGCGCTTGCAGTTAGCGTTACTGTTCCCGTGGAGTTAAACTTACCATCAATCAGCAGGTTTACAGCTTGCGCCGTTTGCCTTGGATCAGCACCCGCTGCTGGTAGCTTAACATAGTTAAAGTCGGTCATCTTTTGCCCATGCCAACAGCATCAACATCAATGCCCAAAGCGTAACGCCAAGTGCCAGACACGTTGACGCGCACCCGGTGATACCTGCCACTGCTACGCGCTGGGCAGTTGTTGTCATCGTTAAGCGAAACCGCTGTGCTAAAGCTTGGGCTGTCGATTTGCCTTGAGCGCGACCCGACCTGAACCGTCATGGTGGGCGTTGTGCTGCGAGAGGTTACATATGGCGTAACGCCCCGGATCAGCGATTGCCGCATAGTTGCAGGCTCAAACTCAGTCGTTTCAAGCACAGCATCAAGCGGCGCACCCGTAACCGTGTGTATCTTCTTATCCTTGCCAGCGCTGAGCTGGAAAAACCCACCAGCGTAAAACCTGCTGTCCAGCGATGTGGTCAAGCCATCGAGACTAGCGTTTAGCGCATCTAAGCTTTCAACGGTAAAGCTGGGCGTTAAAGATGATGCAATAAGCTCATGGTCAAGCTTTACAATCGACCAGCGCTGCACTGCGTAGTTATACACCAGTATTTTATCAGGATCACCAACGCCGCTGACAGAAGGATAGCCCCACATAACCACCTGGTTTTCCGGGTCAATCGCGCAGCTTATTCTATCGCTATTGGCAAAGTCCAAGTCATCAAAGAAAAACTGGTCAACCTTCTCAGCGCCAATCGGTATGCTTCGCTGACCGTCAAACATAAAGAAACCATCGTCAGCAAGATAAAACACCTGTGTCGGGCCAAGTGAGGCAACACTATTGGGGTAGTTACACCCGTGGCCAGTCTCCACTTTTTCAAAGGTAAAGATTAGAGGAGAACCAACATATTGCATTCTGGCAATGGCTTTTTCCATCAGCACAACGCCAAACTCACCGCCAACCAAGCCCGTGATATGCCCAGCATCAGGTATGTCTTGGAAGTCAGCTTGATTGCTGCCGATAGTCCAGCTTGTAGCGTCGTTAATAGCAGACCAGCGCACCCGACTGCGATGCGTTGCTGAACTATAGGTAACATTTGCTGTCACAACAAAATCACGAATAACGGCTAAATGCCTTGCAGCAGGCGCACCGCTTATGGCCGAAAAGGCGCTGTCAGTGCCAATGGTAAAACCCTGCAAAACATCGCTGTCAGAACCAGCAGCAATAACTTCATCGCCAAACCTGACAAAATCCCAATACATATCACTGGTCATGGTGTAACCAGTGTTGGTACTGGCTAGACTAAAGTCAGAGTTGTCGAGCTTGTAAAGCTTACCCTGATCACCAGCAAAAGTAGTCACTGTGCCATCTGTTGCCTTCGTGGCGTATATACCGCGCAGCCTGTTTGTGGCAGCAGCAGAAACCTCTGTTAAGCTGGCAAACGGGCGATAGCCACGCGCAGCAGGTATAACATTGGTTGCAATCGTAGCGCCGGGGTTTTGAAAATCCGACTGATCAGGTAGCCATTCGCCAAAAGGTATCATTGATTAAGCCAATTCTCTGAGCCAGCGCTTTGCTGGACAAATGCAATATTAGATGCGGCCAAGTCTGACCAAGTTTCACTGCCAGCCGACACATCTGACCAAGCCTCGCCGCCTACAGAAATGTCAGACCAAGCCTCACCACCAGCAGCAATATCGCCCCACGCCTCGCCTAGCTTTTCAGCAATCAAGCTTGTCGTGATAGCAATGCTTTCAGCGCCCGCCATCCCAATGGTAAACTCAGCACTAGCCTCAGCCGTAAGAGCAATGCTTTCAGCAGCGCTGGTGCTAAGCACAGCCTTTTGCTCAGCCACAGTGGTCAGCGCCAAGTCTACAGCAGCGCTTGCAAGCTGTACTCTTTCAGCAGCGCCCGTGGCTGTAATCGCAACGCTGGCAGAACCAGCCATAGACACAGTAAAGCGAGCCGTTGCAGCAACAGATGCAGCGCCCGTAACACTAGCCGAAACGCCATGCACCAAGGTTGCGCTACTGCTTTGCGTAACGGCCAAACTAGCCGTGGCGCTAATGGTTCTAACTTTTGTTGCAACAGAAGTTGCCGAAGCACTAACAGAAGCCGTGCCTGTTGTTTCAAACAGGTTTAGATTGTCTAGCTGCTCAAGCGTACCAAAGGCATCAAGCGCATCCATAGACCCCCAAGCATCGAGCTGCTCAAGGGTAGGGCCAAGTATCTCAGCCATGTTATGCTGCCGTTATATCTAGGTCTCCCGCCGCCACCCGCAGAATATCGCCAGTAGCAATGGTCTTTGACGCAGAGAAAGCGCCGTGGATTAGCAAGTTGCCAGAAGATGACGCATCGTAAACGCCAAAATGGCTAATGGTTCCCCAGCTACCAGTTGCAGCCGCAAACTCTACAGCAGCGCTGTTATCGGTTGTGCCGCCAGAAGCAGCATCAAAGTTTATCGCCACGCGAGAATAGTTATTGCCGCTAAGCTCTGTGCCTGAGGCATCATCGCCCAAGCTTCCCGTGCTAAGCCCAAGATAGGCCTGCGATGGGAATGTATAAGCCGAAGTGCCTAACACATGATCAAGCACCTTGTTTTCTAAATAGTCGGACATTGCTGACATAGGTTAAGCTCCTGAGTAATCCGATTTCATTGCCAAAGGCCCACCGTAAAATGCTTTCTCGCTGTCCTTCTTTATTTCTTCCATCGCCCTTGTGAACAAAGCGTCATACTGATTGGCCCTAGCCTCATCCATCAGGAACATATGAGCAGCAAAAAGTGACCCATAAAGGTAAGTATCAGGGTGGCGGGTAAGCACAGTATTGGTGGTGTTGCTGTCAGATAAAGCCGAAACATCTTCCGAATAGATTATCTCAACAGTCATAACACTGTCTGGCACCGGGCGAAGCGCAAGCTCAGCGCCAACAACCGTGTAAATCTTGGGCCGACCACCGCCAGATGTAGCGTAGGTTTCGTAGTAATCCTTTGGAGATGCGTATTCCAGCACATCAATCGGATCAGTGTTTAGCTTTACCAAACGAATTTTACGCAAGTCTGTCGGCAGGCTGATAAACTCATCACTAGCAGAGGTAGACGCCTGCGCCCGCTTTTCCTGTGAACGCGTTTCAAGCTCACGGCTCATACGAGACTCAGCAAGCGTGATAAAGTCAGGGATTTGCGAGGTTAGGTCAGAACGCGCCAAAAAGTTGGCTATCGCTGTCTGTAGCTCTGCATAGGTTGAGATTGCCATTACACTGTGCCGCCAGTTGTTCTAAAGAAACGATTTTCGCGGTCATTCAGCCATCTGCGCCACTCAGTTGGGTTTTCCTTCGGCTGACCGAATTTCTTCACCAAGGAGTAATACAGAGGCGCAGGTATATCCGCGACCTTTTGCTTATGCTTTTGGGTGTTGCCAATCAGTGAGCCATAGCGCCAACTGTTAGCCTCTTCCTTAGCGGTGTTAAGAATGGGCGTAACGTCCATTTCAGTGCTGACATAGTTGCCATCAGTTTCGCCGTGGAAGTAAGTTTTCTTTCCCGTAAGAGGGTCGGAGTTTATTAGTTTTTTCATACTCGCCTCAAAGAAAAAGGGGCCGCCGAAGCAGCCCCTTGCAGGTTTAGTTAATGTTGTTTTGGCTTATGAGCCGTTCAGACCAATCACAGCCGCGTGAGCCTTTGGAGCCTTCACGATCAATGTCCACTCAGACACGATTGCGAACTTGGTTGCGTCACCAGTAGATGCAACGTCAGAAACGCTAAACATACGACCGGGCAGTGAGCCAAGACATACATAATCGGTGTCGATCAAATACATTTCTGAGTTTGGACACTGACGATCAACAGTCACGCTCAACTCGCCAAAGTCTGACAAGTAAAGTGAAACTGAGCCAATGATTGACGCCTCCTTAGGCGCTGTCATTGTGATCTGGTTGGTTGCCACTGAGCCAGAAGACAGACCTGAGAAGTTCTGCTTGTTGGTTGGTGACATGAGCAACATGTTTGGCGAGCCGCCATCTGTATATGCAGCAAGCATAGCAGCGTCGATTTTCGCCAAGGTTAATGCAGCAGCCGTACCAGTAAGGTCAGCAGCGTCAGAACCGTCACCAGTTGCAGCAGCCATGTCAGATGGCTTATCAACATTGGTAATCCAAGTGATAAGCTTCGCAGCTTTACGAGGATCAGACGCAGAGCGAGCTTCGTTCTTAAACAAAGACTTCTCAATGTCACGGCGTTGCTCAAGGCCTTTAAGTACCTTAACATCGTTGTGTTCAATTAGGAGCGCTACTTCCTAATCCGTTCTTTCGAACCGCTACATATTTCTATGCAGACCAGACTATATCATAACCATTACGGTTCTGGGCGCTTCCACTCGCTTGAGTGTACTCCTTGCGGATAGTCGTTGAACGTTCCTCGTTAGAGGCTTCGCTGCTGATTACCTTATCCCGAAGGACTTAGGCTTCCCAGCAATTCACCCAGTTTATACTACGCTAGTGTATGGTTAACGCAGTTTCCTTGTCGCGCCCGGCTTTGTCCACCACATCAAGAGTGTTGGAAACAGAAGCAGCCTGCACACTAATCTGGTGGTAGTTACCAAGGCGTGTGGTTGGGCTTGGGTTTGCATAAGAATAATCAGCGCCTTCGTTGACATAGTTTGTGTCAACAGCAGCAGCCAATTCTTGCACTTGCCACTCGTGGAAAATACCCTTGGTAGTTTCCTTTTGCGAGTTGCTCACAAGGGGGGTTTCGTCGGGATCGCAATTCCCTCTCACCTTTCGATGAGGATTGGACTATATCATCACTACAAGGCAATGTGTACTTGCAGCGCTGGGCGCTCTAGCCTGTTATTAAGGGGGCTTACCCCTCAGGTAGTCTCTGAACCTTCTATCGCTGTGTGGATAGCTTGGATGCTGATTGCCATATCATCTCTGACTTAGGGTTCCAGCAGTTCACCCAGTTTAGACCGCACCGATCTTAGTTAATGCGGTAAATCACATCGCTCAGGTCTTCTCTCTCGCCAATGGCGGTTGAGCTAGTGTAAGTAGCCATAATGGCCTCCTAAAAAGTTAGCGGGTTAAGAGGTATTGAACAGCAGCATCCTTGCTGCCGGACTTCCTCAGGTTGTCAAAAGCTTTGCGCTTTCGCTCTGTTGCAGAGTCGCCCTTGGTTTTAGGTTGCCCACTTTTCACCATCTTAGGTGCCGTCTTTACCTTCTTTGCAGCGATAGGCCTTTGTGACTGCAAGTTGTCGTAAAGATAGGCTTTGCGCATAAGATCAACATAACGGCTATCAACAGCGTTGTTCAGCTCTTCGGTTGTCCAACCTTTTGTCTGAGCATAGCTGGCAATAGCTGCCTTTTCACGAGCCTCGACTTCTGAATCCTTCCACTCAGGGATTAGCTCCAAAAGCTTTTTTTGCTCTTCTGCCAGTTTTATCTGGCGCATACGCAACTGCTCGGCCTGCACAGCTTGCTGCCTGGCTTGAGCGTCACGCTCTTGATCTCGCTGCCTAACATATTCCAGCGGGTCGCTCTCATACAGCCCATCCCAATATGCCTGATCTTTAGGCTGGGTGCTTTGCTGTAATTGTTGAGCCATTAAGTTAAGGGCTTGCTCGTACTGCTGACGAGCCTGCTCAGTAGACGCTTTCTCAGCCTCAACAGCTTTACGCTGCTCAGCCGCATCTTGTAGTCTTTTCTGAGCCGTTTTTTCTAGCTGATAGCTCTTGATAAGTTCATCAATCGTAGCCTCACCTTCTTGGCCATCAACCTTGACAGAATAGGTGTCGATAGTCTCGACCTCTTCACTGTCTTCCTCAACCTCTTCGACTTCCATTTCGGCTTGGCTGTCATCAGCGGCCTCAACTTCTATCTCTTCGGTTTCGGGTGCCTCTACTTCATTCGCTTCGGCGGTTTGCTCTTGAACCTCGTCGCTTACCTCGGGAGGGGCTTGGGTGTTCAAAAGTAAGTTTACAGCATCATGCTGCGAAAGGCTGGATTCCTGTGGAGTACCAGACATATTAAATTCTCCAAATTGTTAAGGACTATTTTCGCAGCGCATCCATTTGCTGACTGGCCATCTTGCCCGTCTGCACAACACTCTCAAAGTGTAACTGGAAAGCTTCCAATGCTTTCAGCAAATGGAAACACTGCTCACGAAAAGCGGTGTCACTCGGGTCACTTCCTGACCAACCTTCGACATACGTTTTTCGTAATTCCTCAAAAGCCTCTATCACCAAAGGCTCACGCAATATCGCCGCAGCTCTCGCTCCGCGATGTTGCTCGTCTATAAGATCACTCATGCTCTTGGCAGGTTGTCCGAAACATTACCGCCAAACGCCAACTTCTGCTGGCGAAGCTGTAATTCAGCCTCAAGCTCAAATCTGCGCAACTCAAGCTCAGCCTGCATCTTCTCACGCTCAAGCGCCAGTTCAGCCTGCATCTTCTCACGCTTCAACGCTATCTCAGCCTCAAGCTTAGCCTGCTCTATACCTGCTGAATTATCCTGAGCCTGCTGCTGAGCGCCCTGCGCAATCTGAGCATCAATCTGATCACCAGAAGCAAAAAACTGATCGGTGTCCTTGAAGCCTGCCATTTCAGCAATGCGTTTGAGCGTATTCACATACTGGCTAGGCTTAACCACCGGGTTTTGCGGGCCAAGCTGTGAAATGATCTGCTCTTGCTTACCTGCAATCTGCGCAAGCATAGCCATCTTTTCATCTTCGCGGCCATTACCAAGGCCAACCTCAATGCTTAAATCAAAGCCATTCGCCCAAGCACGAGGATCAATGCTAACAAACTCACCACGAATACGCACAACACGCTCGCTATCCTGATGCTTTTGCAGCAAATGCAAAACACCTTTTGCCAAATCACGGCATCCCGTTTCAGCAAAAACCCTAGCAATCATTTCAATTTTAAGCTGCGCACCTTGGATAGTCGCATTGACAGCACTTGCAGTCGTGCTTTGTAGCGTACTCGGATCGAGGCCCATCGAAGCTTTAGAAAAACCCGTGCGCTGATCACGAATCTGATCCACATACTCCAGCATTGCAAACGCAGAGTTCCCGATTTGCGGGACAGCAAGAGGTTGCACCATTCCCGGCGCACGCATTCTAACAATGCCACCCGGACGCGACGAAAGTAAGTCATCAAGATTAACCTGCCCCTCAACTGCGCCAACCCTGCTGTTATTCGTCAGGTAAAGATTGTCTAACATCTGGCGCATAATGCTCGACTTAATAACCTGCAAATCCATCACCATTTCGGCAACGCTTCGCCCAACCATTCGGTGCGGCATTAAGATGGGCGACAGCAAAGCAAATGGCACATGGTCAAACGGCTCGTTCTCAAGCACCTCAACGCCATCACCCAAAGCCACCACACGGCGCAACTCAGGTATATTATCCCCATCATAATCCGCACGAATGTAAGCCTCAGTGACCAACACCTCGCGCATCGTGGGGTCTGCACTCTCAAAGTCATCGCCAGATTCAAGCTCTTCAAACCGCGCCTGACGCTCGGCTTCATCGTCTAAATCATCATAGCCCGCATATCGCAGCACAATGTCAGGGTCATAACCCTGCTCAATTAAATCGCCAGCGCGAACTTGCGTCCTGTGAGCTATAAACGAACAATCTTCGAGAGCAGTTGCGCGGCGAGAGAAGATCAATTCTTCTGGCGGTACGTTGTCAATCTTAACAGAGCCAGACTTTTTGGTGCGCTTTACCTCTACAGAAAAGCTGCGCTCCATAGGCATCTCGTTGCCCTCAGGGTCAACCATGCCCATCTCAGTGACTTCTTGCGAAACAATCTCTATCGCAGGGTCAGACACCAGCAAAGTAAGCTCATCTTCGGTAAGGCTTTCGTAGCTCTCGTTAACAGTAGTGTCAGTCTCAGCCCAATGAAACTTCACACAGCCCTGCTTAAACAGCAAAGCATCCTTGAACCAGTTATGTATGACCCGAAAGCCGGGGTTGTCATGGTTAATCGCAAAGTTCACCAAGTCAGTCGCCTGCTCAGCAGCCTGCACATCCTCAGGGCCACGCGGTAAAAAACGCGCAAACTCAGGCGAAGACGCAAACATCTTCATCAAGCTTGGCATGATGTACTCAATCGTATCGCTGACCTCAGTGGCCACCACCTGGCTTCGGTTTTCAACCTCATTGCCAAACGGATCACCAAGATAATAGCTTAATATATCGCTGCGCTCTTGGCTGAACTCTGAGTCATAATAATTGACAGCGCTCTGTATCTCATGCTGCAAAACACTGCGAAAGCGCATGTCATCCATATTAGCCATCTACTTACCTTTAGACTTCTTCTTGGGCTTCTTTTTGCCCTTGTGATAACCCGGCATTACGTTCTCCTTGATTTAGACTTCCAGCTAACGCGAGCTGGGCCTGTCTTCTTCTTGGCAGTCTTCTTCGCTGATGCTGACTTTGCTTTGCTCGCAGGGCGGCAAGCGGGATATGGGCGCGTCTTCTTGCCCTTGCCACTACGACCGCACTTCTTGCCCGTCTTTACATCCCGCCAATCCTCGGCAAACCACTTGGTCAATCCACCAGAATAAGACATTACGCATACTTCCCGCCGCGCTTCTTATACTCACGCACCAGCCAGGCATTCGCATACGCCGAAGGGTAAACCTTAAATTTCTTCTTAGCCTCGCTCTTAACGCGAGAATAAAGCTTGGGGTCTTTCGGCTTAGGCTCAGTCTTGCGCTTAGCCATCAGAGCTATACTTCCCAGTAGCCGTGCCAGCTTTCTTGCGCTTGTAAGACTTCTTAGGCTTGGCTTTCGCCTTTACCTCAGGCTCAACCTCAGGTTTTTTGCCGGGGTTTGGATTAGTGTATCGCTTCACATACATCATAGCTTAACAATCCCACGCTTTGCGCGACCAGTAATTAGCCGACAGTTTGCTTGATTTGCCCTTAATTCCACCAGAGCGAGCGCAATAGCTCTTCTTTCTGGCAGGGTTGTTCTTCTTGATGGGCATATTAGGATCACCAAAGTTGATCTTCTTGACCTCGTTGCCCTCAACAGCCAAAACCTCAAACTTCTTAGGGCCACCACGGCGAGGCGTGTTGATCCTGCTGAAGCCATGCCGCTTCTTAGCAGCAGCTATCTTTTCAGCCCTACTCATAGCCATTAGGTTGGCTCTCCCCACTCAACGCATTTCATGTCAGCAATATGAGCATTCGGAAAACGCTGGGCGATGTAAGCAACGCCGTATTGCCGCAGGTCAAACTCGCAAGTCTCCCGGCTCGGCATAATAGGCCCACCCACAGCGTGACAGGCCTGCGAAGCGCATACCAAGATCACTGCTGTCCACATCACACTATCCAGCTATTATTCCCATAGTCTAACTCACCGCTATACCCGTAAGACGAAACCGAACCAGCAGCACGAACCGCCTGTGTGCCAAAAGTCAGCACAAAAGCATCAGCCAAGTCTGGCGAGCGCAAACCACGCTTTTTCATCTCGTCCTTACCCTCAGCCTTAAACTTGCCAGACGACAAAATCTTAAACCTCAGGCTACACAATTCCTGCAAAAGCTCCTCATGGTCAGGCATCTGGCAATCCCTAGCCTCAAACCACTCACGACACTTAAACCAAAGCTCGTCACGCAAGCGCTGATAACGATTGCCCAAAGCAGGGCTTTCAGCAACATTCACACCACGAGCAGGCATCCCAAGCTCACGCAAACGATCAACAACACCAGCACCAACACCAATGCTGTCAACGCAAATCTCGCTGGGCCTGTCCATAAACGGCGTAGTTTCCCACTCAGCAAGAATTAAACCAACAGTCTCCATCAGGTCTTTGCCCTGCCAAGCCTTGATAGGCTCAGTCAACACATTGCCCTGACGCTTGGCCAAAGCCGTGCGATCCCCGCCAAACCTAGCTGGGTCTAAGCCCCAAATCGGAGCCACAGTCATAGCCTCAACATCACGCCCAACCGCAGACTCAACCAAATGGCGCGGTATCAGGCTGTCCTCAGAAGTCTCAGCAAACTCACCGCGTACCCGGACAGCAAATATCGCACTGTCCTCGCCATACTGATGGGCCATGTCCTCGATAAAGTCTTCGCTTACATATTCAGCATCTGCACAACTAACAGTCATCTTATGCCAGCGATGGGCATTCTTATGAAACGCATCATAGAAATACCCAGAGTTTCGCGTAGGATTGCCCACCATCAGGATTTTACTCCCAGCAGTAGATAATGCACCCTGCGCAACCTCAAAAATCACATCATCAACACCAGAGCATTCATCAATGACAAACAAAAGCCTCTCATGGTGAAAACCCTGCAATGCCTCAGGGTTCTCCTTGCGGCTCACCCGCGCATGACAGGAGCTATCCACACCCTTAACACTGATCTTATCAGAGGTGATCTCAAGCTGGCCCTGCAAGCCTTTCGGCATCTGACGCGCCCACTTTTGTATTTCAGCCCATAACACTTGGCTTAACTGATTGGCGCTGTTCGCCGTGCAAACAATACGACAAGGACGGGTAATCAAGTACCAAAGTATAACCCAACTCAACAAGGCAGACTTGCCTACACCGTGGCCCGACTTGCAGGCTACACGAGGGCCGTCACGCACGGCCTCAAGCGCCTCACGCTGCCACGCCTGAGGCTCGGCACCAAGTACAGACTGCACGAAAAGCACAGGGTCATGGTGAAGGGCCAGCAAAAGATCAGCAGTAGATGGCGCTGGGGGGGATTTGGGGCGAGGCATCAGGTGTACTCGGCAGAAAAAAAAGGCCCCACGAGGGGGCCAGTTGTGAGGGTGACACAGGGAGGGCGTGTCGGGAGGAGAGTGACCAAACCAGACGGAGAAAGCCATTGTAATACGAATATAATATTCACGGTGACTGTGGTCAAACGAAATCTGCACGAGGGGGGCGGCAGGGGGAAACGAGGGGGACGTTAAGGGGCGGCAGAAGGAAGGCGGGGGGGTGGGGGATGGTGTGGTGTGTATACATATATATACACGCCCCCGCTCGCTCGACCCGGTGGGGGGTCAATCAGCCTCGCCTGATAGTCGCAGCTCGATTCTGCTCGGCCTGCCTTTCTTGCCGCGCTTCTGCCTGGCAGGCTTATACTTAGGCGGCACAATCTCAGGCTTTGGTTTTGGCGCTGGTGCTGGCTCAGGCTCAGGTTCAGGCTCTGGCTCTGGCGCTAATACTTTGATTTTTTGCACATGGTTTCGCATTTGTGCAACTAGCGGATCAACTTCCTCAACAATTTCAGCGTCTTGCACCTCAATAGCAGTATCTTCATTAGATATTGCCCCCTCTTTAAGCTGTATCAAGCTATTCTGTTCTGCAATCCGCTTAGCAACCTCACCCAATGCCAGCGCAAACTCTGAGCCACCGCCAACGTTTACCTCTTGCGGCAAGAATCGGGAAAGCTTGCTAAGCGTTCCTGCGGCGTCCTGCTCGATTTGATCAGCAAGAATAGAGTGAATGGGCTTGCCTTTGCTTTCGAGCTTGTCAAACGCCCGGTAAAGCTCTTGGCGTAGCTTTGCAACAACCTGCTGGCCCGCCCCTTTGCCGTAGTTCCTATTGGTCACAATTATAAGCCCATGTATTATGTTAAATTTTTTATTAGCAATATTTTCTAAAGAAAGTGAATAAAATATTATTTTATTCTTGATTGGATAAAATACCTATGTTATGCGTATTCGTATGGAAAGTTATAAATAGGAGAATAAGACAATGCAAACCGAATTTGACCAGAGCTACTACTATAGCGCCAAAGGCGAAATGATTTCAAAAGCACGCGCTCACACTGAAATCGTGCGCAATCATAATCTGACAGATCAAGATTTTGAAATGTTCCTGCGCGACGAGGGCGACCGCAAAACTTATGACGCACAGTCAGTTTTAAATTGGCTTGGATATTGACCCATCGTTTAGCAGCGCCAACCCGGCGCTGCCTTGCCATGCGTCAAGCAGCAGAAAAACAAACCAACAAGGAGAGTGAGATAATGAGAATTTATGCAGCATGTTTAGCCTCTTACAATAGCGGCATTTTACACGGCAGATGGATCGACGTTGCTGGCGAATGGGTTGACGAGATACGCGACCAGATCAGCGCAATGCTTGAGAAGTCACCAGCGCCCGGCGCAGAAGAATATGCGATCCATGACTACGATGACCTGCCAAATTTTGGCGAGCATCCAGACCTGCAAGCAATAGCTGATTATTCTCGCTTGGTAGAAAGCGCAGCAGAAAGCGGTTACAATCAAGACGAGGTTCGCGCCATTGTTGATAATTACAACGGTAACATTGACGATGCAGAGAAAGCGCTCGAAAGCGCCCACGGCGTTTGGGATAGCTGGCGCGATTATGCCGACGAACACGCTGACGAACTGTTAGCATGTGAAAACCAAGAAAGCTTTGCAAGCCGCTACTTCGACTATGAAGCCCACGCCCGCGATCTTGCGCACGACTACACCGTGCTAGACGTCCAGCGCGGCGTTCTCGTTATTGCGAACTTTTAGCATGACCCTTTCCGAGCTTCACCAAATCATCAAAGCCATACGTCTAGCCGATTTGCTTGGCTGTGTGGCGCTATTTGCCGCGCTGTTTGCGGCGCTAATCTTTACGGGAGTATAACAAAATGAGAGAAGGCACTTACTTTATTGATCTAATCGCAGAATATGAGCAACGCGCAGAAGTATTGCGCGGGCTTGACCCAAAGCTTATTCAACGCGCAACCGCTGCCCGTGATGCTTTACGCGAGTTTTTTGAGGAGCTGTACGAGGCAGACCTTGACATAACGCTGTCAAGCGCTCGCAAAATGCTTAGCGCATCTTACCACTTAGCACATTTCGTTGACGAGCTTGACGAAAGCAAAACAGACGCCAGCGTTTATTCACGCATTACAAGAGCTTCTGCTATCATGCAAAACAACCGTGAGTCGATCGCCTTTAATTTCCTCTTTATGTCTGACCTTGATGACCTTAAAGCCGCGCTTGACAGTCTTGACGAGTTCCTTGATTGCGAGGTTAGACCTCACTGGCGCAAAAACGCAGAAGAAGAACGCGCTAACCAAGAGCCACCAAAGAAACGCGGCAGGCCACGCAAAGCCGCCTAACCCCTTGACTAACCCCGCGCCATCCTAAAGTAATCCCCCAGCGCATCCAATGCCAGTCTTACGGCCACGATTCCCCCCTTTGGAGCGTGGCCGTTTTGTTCTGCCCATTCGCTAGGTGCGCTGCCTTGTATGACCACCCATTGCAGAACCCCGGCCAAGTCTCTGCCTACGCTTCGCAGCGCTGCCAGGTATTCGCTAAAAGCTTCGCCTGCGGTTTCACCGCTGCCCGGCCCGCCGTCCACCACATTGCTTTCATAATTTGCCGTGATGCGCTGCGATTGCCCGGCTTTTCGCCATATCGCGTAGAGCCTTTGCCCGGCATCAAATTGCCGCTGGGTGATTTGCTGGCGGCTGAACATTCGGTCGAGCGGCGTTTGCTGTGTTATTCTGAGGCGCTTCTTGCTGCCTAGCTTTTTGCTTGTCCTTTCGTAGGCTATGCCGGGCGTATGTTGCAGCCTTTCAGCCGGGCCAAAATCGCTCTCTCTGGAGCGCTCATTGAGGGGCTTTTTATTCTTCATTGCAGGCCACCCTATCGCCCCCGCTTTCGCGCTCTGTGTGGGGCCTTATATCGGCTCTCAGACCATCCTTTTTAACGCCATCTTCCATCTCGCCCGCAAGCGCTGCATAGCCTGCAACATCAATCCAATTATCGACATGCTTGGCACCTTTGCTTCGGCTGATTTTCAGCAGCACCATAAGCGCGGCGACATCTTTTGCGGTTATGCTTACGCCTAAGTAAGTCGCCCATAGATCAGCTATGCGTTGGTGGCTTTCTTTTGCATCGCCATAAGTCGCAGCTCTGTCTTGAGAGATTAGCCTGCCCGCTGTGCTTAGGATTTCTTCTCGCTTCATTGCACTGCCTCATAGACCCAAAGGGAGCTTTCCCTTCGCGTATCGCTTCGCGCTGTCATGCCAATCTTTCGAGCTTTGCGCTGCCTGATTGGTTTGACCAGAAAGTTTGCGATTTGGTGGCTTGAGTAGCCTAGCCTTGTGGCAAGCTCTACGCTGGTTTGAGCGCCATGCACCCGCAAGCTTGTTAGCACTGCTATTTGATCAATGCTTAGGCTTTCCACTTTATTGCTGTAATCTATATCGCAAGGCAGCGCTGGGCGGCGTCCTGCTTTGACCTGCGCTCTTTCCCACGCCAGCCACGCTTCGCCTATTTCTGCTTCTGTCATTTGCGTTTCCCTTTCTTTATGTTTTGCAATTCAAGCTTTCGGGTGATCAGCATTTGGCGCTGGCTTTCATTCCACCGGGTGAGCTGCGGAGCGTTAAGAATTTTCCTGCGATTGGCTAAGCCTTCTAATTCAGCAAGACAGGTGATTTCTTCCAGCAAAGATTGAAATTCTTTTTCACCAAGTAATGAATAATCTTTCCTTCTTTCCGGGCAGGTCTTGAGGACAGGACAACCCCTGTCTAGAGACAGGGGGTTTGTCCTGACTGACCTTATAGTGACCCGTGTTTGTCCCAGCGCTGTCCTGAGTTTGTCCTGAGCTTTTATAAACCATTGTTTTTGCTTAACTTTCTCAGGACAAAACTCAGGACACGAGGACAAACCCTCAGGACAGCCGGGACAACCCCTTTTTATTTTGTCCTGAGCGTGTCCTGAGGCCATTTTCACGCCACCACCACAGCACCGCCGCGCTGGGCCAAAACACCCTCGTCAATCAGCTTTTTGATGTATCTATTTGCTGTCCTCTGAGAGCATTCCAGCTCCAACCCAACAGCTTCTTTTAGGTCTGCCCGTTGTGCTTCCCCGAACGCATCCACCGTGCTGATCTGGTCAATTATCACCTGCCGAATGTAATCCGGGTCTTTCTTATTGCGTGGTTTGTCTGGCACATACTCCAGCACAAGCGAGCTAGTTTCATCCCCGTTTGGTGTTACTAACTCGACTGGCATTTTGATAAACGCCATTGCTTCGGGTTCTTCTGCGTCCTTCATTTTGGTGCTTTCTATTAGCACCTTGTTGTCTCCCCATGTGCCGACCTTAAACTCAGCGTCCAGCGCACCGTAAAGCACTGAGCTACCCCTAGCTCTGTTTTGATTGCCATGCCCGGTGTGATGCACGATTAGCACTGTGCAGTTATATTGCTGCTTTATGCTGTCTAATGCCTTTATGTATTCCCCGACTCGCTCTGAGCTATTCTCATCGCCAATCATGGTTCTTGCTAATGTATCCAGCACAATGAGCTTTGGCTTGCCGATGCTATCCGCTATACTTTGTAGTTCTTGCTGCAATTCTTCGGCGTCTGTTTCGTCATTCATTATGACTGCTGAGTTAGACTTATAGAACGGCACCTCGTCCAATCTTACATCGTTGACCTTTGACCAAGCTGCGACCCGTCTTGCAAAGCCTGCATGGCCCTCGCCAGCGATGTACAGCACCAGCCCTTGCTCAACTTCCTTGCCGTGCCATGCTTTTCCTGCTGCGATACACATGGCCATATCCAGCACAGCGAATGTTTTGCCTGCGCCGGGCGATCCAAAGCACATGGTTAGCGCCTCTTGCTCAAGCATACCCTCGATAAGCCACGCTGACGGCTTCATCTCTATGTCAGACACATGCGTAAACAGCTTTGCCGGGGTTTTAGCCCCGCGCAGCCCTTGTCTGACCGCTGCTGCACCTAAAGCTGCGTGTATGTCATTCCAGTCTGCCCCTTTTGTGCCGGGCGCTGCGTATGGTTTACCTGTGGCCTTGGCTGCTTTTATGCCCGGCTCGTCATTATCTGCGGCTATAACCAATTCAAGCTTTGGAAAGGCTTCTTGCAGCGCTTCGCACACCTTTGGCAGGTTGCCAGCGTCCAGTGCAAATATAGCTGCGCATTGTTCATCTTCTTGGTGCGCCATGTAAACGCTACAAGCTGTGGCCCAACCCTCGCATATGTACGCTTTTCCGTGCGTTATTTTTCCGCACACGCCAAAGGCACCATCTTTAGCTAGGCCTGTGGAAAAGCGTTTTTGTCCATCCGGGCTTATTCTTTGGTGGCCTACTTTTTCGCGTTGCGCGTTAAACAGAGGCACAACCACTGTATTACCATCCAGCACAGCGCCGTGCAGCTCTACACCTTTTCTTATGTGGTAGGGCGCGTCATCCTCAAACCAATCTTGATTATTAGGCACTTCTCGATCCCTCAGCTGCACAATATTATCTTTGCTGGGCCATAGACCCATGCTGGTTAGTGCTTTTTGTATTTCAGCGAAGTCGTTGCACTGTCGGCAATGCACTTTAACTTCGCTTTGATATTCGCTTATCCAGAAGCGATCCTTGCCGCCGCAATTCGGGCAGGCACCATGCCATTCCCCAACTGCAAGCTTTTTAAGCTCAAGCTGGTTAATGATGGCCTGCCCGTATTGCGACCAGTATGCGACTGGAAAGTCAGGCATTCGTTAAAACGGTATTTCATCATCGAAGCTGTCAGCCGCACTTGTCGCAGCCTTGGCTTCGCTTGCGGTTAAGCCAAATGGATCATCATTTGCTGGGGCAGGGGCGCTGCCATCGCTAAACGGGTCAGCCATGATGCGCTCTTTTAGCTCTACCCATTTGATAGCTTCCGGGCGCAGCGTTACGCCTGACTTGCCTGCGTATTTCCAAGGCCTGACGCCAACCATAGCGTGAACTTTTGATCCGCTTGTAAGCTGAAAATCGTCAGCACAAGGTTGGCCTTTATCGTCAAACTGCTTTGGTTTGCTATTGGCCTCACCGTATGTCTTTTTGGTGAGCTTAACGATGTAGCACCCGCTTTCATCTTTTTTGAAAATATCGTCCAGCCCTTTCGGCGACCATGCTGGCCAATCGGCTTGCGCTTTGCTTTTGAAGGCATCCACCATAACCTTGGCCAGCTCTTTGGCCTGCTCTGGCTGAACAATCAGGTTTACCTCATATTTACCATCCGGGTCGGTGGCCTCTGTTGGCATTGATCTGTTTTGCGCCGGGTCGAACTTATATGGCCTGTCAAGTTTGGGCCAAAGTGCGTCTACGTTTAACAACTTGTGTTGCATTTGTTTTCTCCTGTGGTTTTTAGTTAATCCAGCCAAGCTGGCAGTTGAGCAACGTGAACAGTGGGCCACCCCGTTGCGTAGGTGTTGGTTTGTTCGGCCTCTGTTATTTCTTGCAGGATGCGCTCGACTGCCTCTGAGCAGTGCTTCATTAGCGCATCGCCCACCTCAACTATGCTGGTGGCAAAAGGTGGTTCTTTTTCTACATTTGCGAATAGGAAACGCTTTATATCCACCCCGGCTAGGCTTAGCGTTTTGCAATACCAGGCGGCTTGCAGCCCGTAGCCCAGCCCGTGAATACCTTTGCGCTCAAAATCGTAAGGCTCAGCGCTTTGCGTTGTTTTAAGGTCAACCATAATGCCCTGCTTTTCGAGATACAGATCAGGTCTGGCCTTCATGCAAATGCCGCTTTTATGCAGGGCAAACACGCTTGCCTCGACGATGCCTTGCTTATGGCTGAGCAGTTTATCTATTGCCGGGTTGCGATGCAGGGCTTGCACCATTTGCTCAACCCGCTCGTAATCGCTTTCGGTCAGCGCGGTGCTGCCTAATAGCTCAGCTTCGGCCACAGCGTTTTGCCATGCCGCGCCACGCCTTGTTGCTGGGCCTTTGATTGGCAGCACACCTTCCAGCGCCCAGCTATGTGTGGCTGTGCCTATGTCAAAAGCTGTGCTGGTGCGAAACGGTTTGTCAGCCACAGCATGAGCTGGCGTTAGACTATGCCAAGCTTTTGCAAAGCTGCTGCTAACTGCCGTATGGCCCTCGATCTGCTTGGTAGCGTGATAGTCTTCATTAGTAATGCTGTGATGTATGCCGAATGGGTAGCTCATAGTTGCTTCGCCAAGCTGTTTTCCAGCAATTCGCACAGCGTGATGATTTCCTCGCAGCGTTGGCTTTGGGTAAACCGGGGCGGCGTTTTGCGCAGGTCTTCCTTCATAATTTCGGCTTTGCGGCGTATGCTCATGACATAAACTTGCGGGCGTTCTTCGCTCATTGGCTTCCCCCTTGGTTTGGCTTGTGTGGTGGTTTTGGCGTGAAGTAAGGCGCATAGCTTGACCCATTACTTTGCAGCTTGACGCATTGCTCAGGCAGCTTGTCATAGAGGTCATTCTGGTGGCTGAACGCCACGCAATCGTCAAAGCTGGTGAATGCAGCAAAGGCTATAAAAACGGAGTTACTCATCGCCATCGTCCAGCACATCAAAGTCATCGCCAGAGCCAAAGCAATCTTCGCATTGCACCCATTTTGCTGCGAGATAACCACCGTTTACATAATCTGCGACTGCGTATTCTTTTTCGTAATACCCTTCGCCATCACAGGTAGGACAAATGCTCATGCTAATGCCTCCACCATGTTGATCCGCTCGCCAATCCAGCGCATGACAGGCACAGCCATTGAGTTGCCCATAGCCTTGTAGCGAGGGCCATCTGGACAGCTTTCCGCTGGCTTGTTGCGATACGGGATTTGCGTGTAGTTGTCGGGAAAGCCTTGCAAACGCTCGCACTCGGTTGGCGTTAGGCGGCGTACTTGAAGGTCATTTGCTAATGCAGTTGTGTGCTTTACTGATAAAGCAGGGCTTATATTTTTAGCTGAGGCTGCTTGCGTTCCACTCATTTCAGCGGGAAATGCAATGACATGATTACTTTCTACGCCCTCAGTACCGCGCGGGCCTTTGCCCATGCCAGCAGTAAGCGGGCCAGTGCTTTGCGGCACAAACAGCGGTGCGCCACCATTTATATGCTGATCTTCCAAGCCCTGCTTTTCAGCAAATGCTGCGTTTAGCGTAGAAGCGACCTTAGCGGGCCAAGTCGGTTGCAAATAGCCTGCGCAAGCTTCGTCAGTGCCTAGCCCGCCGCCGCCACCGCTTCCAGAGCGTGTTTTAACTGTTCCGGCAGTTTCTTCCCGCGTTTGTCTGCTCGGCGCAGAATGCCCTGACAGGCTTTCGCGCTCAAATAGAACCGCTGCGGCACGTTTCCAATCTCCAAGGTATCCGACAACGAACACACGCCTGCGTCTTTGGGCCACTCCGAAATACTGAGCGTCAAGCACTCTGTAGGCGAACCCATACCCGAGTTCTGCCAACGCCCCAAGGAAGGTGCCAAAATCCCGTCCTCTGTTGCTAGACAAGACGCCGGGGACGTTCTCCCAAACCAGCCAGTTGGGCTGATAGCGTGCAGAAATGGCAAGATAGGTGAGCATGAGGTTTCCGCGCGGGTCAGCAAGTCCTTTTCGAAGGCCAGCGACTGAGAAGCTTTGGCAAGGGGTTCCCCCCACGAGAAGGTCAATTGGTTCATCAGGCCACTCCTTAAATTGCGTCATGTCGCCGTGATTTGGCGTGTCGGGATAGTGATGCTGCAAAACTGCGCTAGGGAACTTTTCAATTTCGCTAAACCATTTCGGCTCCCAGCCAAGCGAGTGCCAGGCGACAGTTGCAGCTTCCACGCCAGAGCAGACAGAGCCGTACCTCATACGCCTGCCCTCGCTGCCAGTATTTCTCTGCTGAGGTAAAAGCATGTGTCAGCGTTCATGGTGAGCAGCATGTCATCGTGGCCAAGCGTACCGCCCAGCGCAAAGCTGACGTTGTTGGCCCGCATGACTACTCGCCAATCTCGGCGGTCATACTTATACCACAGCACAGGCATGAGCTTTTGTGCATCTGCTGCTTTGCTGACCTGCTCCCACCAGCTTGGCTGATGCGTTACATTCAGCCCGCCATAGGTTTTTACTTCGATGCAAAACGGCCAATCAAAATCGCCATCTGCCAGCAAGTCACCATGATCAGCAGCGCGGTATTGCTCGATGTCGCGCTTGAGGCGAATCCCCATATGCTCAAAGTATTGCTGGCCGACTTGGTATTCGCCTCTGCGACCCTTATCGCGGGCATTAACCATTGGCAGTGGCCCTAGCTAAAGCCTTTTGCAAAATCTCCCAGTCTCGACATTTGACTGCACCTTTGGTGGCCTTTTCGATTTTATAACCAATTATGACTGACGGAATATTATCACCATTCACATATCTGCTTAATGTTGGCTGTGAGACTCCGATCTTATTGGAAAAGTCGGTTTGGCTTATATTTTCATCATGCAAGTATTCGTATAGCTGCACTTTACACACCCCAATATGTTGATTTGCATAATGGTTATGTGAATAAAATATTCGCGTCAAGACTATTTAGAATAAAAATATGCGTAAAGTTATAAGTATCACCTTGACTTCTATTCAGATGCGTATAGTTTAAGCTTGATAAAAGGGAGAATATTATGCAAACTAGACATAGCTTCGCGGTCGGATTTTTCGGAATTTTGGTTTCTAGCTGGTGCAATTCAGCAAGAGGGCCGGGGGCAAGAAATAATGGTTGGTTTGGCCGCAGGGTGAGCAGTTGGTGTGTATCGCCAAGAGGGCCAAGCTACGCTTTAAATATTGAAGCCAGTTATATAAGCCTCGCACGTTATTTTTGGAGTTGGGCGGGGAATAAATCGCCAGGGAAAGTTGGAGAACACTTATGTACACAAAGCTGTACAAAATTAGACGCGAACTAAATGTATCGCAGGAGCAACTAGCGGAGCTAAGCAAGGTTAGCCAAGCTAACATTAGCAAAATCGAGAAGGGCATTATAAAAGCGCCCGCTGCCGATAAGCTGATGAGAATAGCAGAAGCGCTAAATGTAAACGTAGCTGAACTAATGGATGAAGCTACAGAAGTGCAACCAGCATTTCGGTCATTTACGCAAGCGCAAGGCACAGCCGTGTTTATTCCGCTTTATAATGAGAAACAATCAATGGGCCAAACATTCGATAAAGGCGATGGTTTTGTTCTACGTGCAGGTAATGCTGCACAAACGCAGATTAGAAAACCATCCTTTTTAGATTACTCAGGCGAAGCCTATGCCGCCGTGAATTTTGGCTCTGTTATGGAACCAAGGTATTTTTCTGGCGATACACTCTTCGTTGATCCTACACTGGACGCACAGCCAAAAGATGACATTGTGCTAATGTTCCAGCAACAGGATAAAATCGTGGGCATTTTTCGTGAGCTTGTAGAGCTTACCGAAGACAAAGTTATTGCTCAAGATGTGCGCAGCGGTAAGCCTGTGCATTTCAACAAAGCCGATCTATATGCTGTGCATGTGGTTGTCGGCAGTCAAAGAAGCAGGTCGGGGGGCTAACCCCCCACCTCTATCACATAGTCATCCCGCAGCACATCTTCCTGACGCACCACACGGTAATGCTTGTCAGTCACCTTGCTGCCAATCTCATGGCCCATCAAGCGCTGTATATGATCTTTCCTAACGCCCTGCGCTTCCAGCTCATTCTCGTAAAACCTGCGCAATCCATGAAAGCCAAACTTCTGCACACCAGCCCTGTCCACCGCCGGGTATAGCACCCTGTTCAGCACATCCACTGAGCTAAACAATCTGCCATTCTTATTGGTGAACAAAAACGCACCCGTGCTTTGCAATCGCATTTCTGACAGCCTAACCTTGAGCCTAGCATCCACGCGCAGCTTACGGCGGCTTTCTCGCGTCTTAGGCGCACCTATGTTGCCCTTAACTACGCCCGCCTCAATGCTAATCGTATCGCCAGATATATTGCTCCATTCCAAGGCCAAGATTTCGCTAATCCGCATACCAGTGCCAGCGGCCAGCATAACCATAGTTTTCTTCCAGCCTGAGCATTGCGCAATCACACGCTCTACTTCCTCTTTGCTGGGAGTATAACGCGGGTCAGACTTTACAGCCCGAAGCGGGTCTATGTCTCTGCATGGATTGCTGTCGATATACCCGCGCCGCACAAAGAACTTCATCATGCGAGACAAAGTGCCAATCACCGGGTTGACGGTTTGCGGCAGCATGATTTGCCGAAGATCATCTTGCAGGTTGGCTACGTCGATTGGCTCTATGCGATCAATAGGCTGATCACCCAAGGCGGGCAATATGTGCAACTTAATGTGCGACTTAACGCAATCTCGCCGCGCTGGGCGAATCTTGTCGGCATACTTATGGCCTTGCACAAAGTTATGCACCTGTTCATCAAGCAAGGCATGATATTCTGGCGCAAGCCGGGCAAGGGTGAAGTTTCGCTTATCAATGTCCAGCAAGCCACGCCCAACAAGCGGGTTCATCTTTATAGCATAGGCTTGCGGGTCGATAATGTCAGGCGGTACTTGCCGCCTAACGAGGTTGTTGGTCTTTTTGTCTTTCCAGACTAGCTGAAAGCCGCGATCACTGGACTGGTATAGTCTCAGGTTGCTCAGCTTCAAAATCGTTGGCATCGCATATCTCCTCGATGATTTCAGTCTCAAGGGGAAACATGGCTTGCAGATAAGCTTCTTGTATTTCTACATGCTCGCTGTCGGTAAATTTTTTACGCATATCAGCAAGCTTTTGTAGGAGGTTTTCCCCGTGTACTGTGATTTTAATAGTTTTCACTCTCTCAATCCTCAATATTCACATTTAGTCAAATTAGATTGTTTTAGTCAACCTGTGTAACCCAATGTGTAACTATTTTATGCAAACACGCATGGCTTCTTACATAAAAAAAGACGCAAAACGCCTCTTACTCGTTGTTATTACTGGGAAAGTTTTGGGGAAGCCTTTATGCCTATAAAAGAATAAAACATTCTCCTAAGGGGCAGGTTGCAGGTTCGAATCCTGCCGGGGTCACCATTATTTCCAAGTAATAACAGTGTCCTACGTTAATTTTACTTGCTGGGCCTGTCAACAGGTTTTGCACAATTTTTCGTTTGTGTAATTTCAATAAGCAAGAGCTTGCACATCCAAGGTTTGCTGAAAGCTCAGAATCATGTTCTCGAAGGTAAAGTCTTCCGGGTAGAAGGTGAGGTGCTTTCGCTGGCGTAAAAAGCTAGAAGGCTCCAAAATCGCCAAATCAAGATCAAGCGCCACAAAAGCATGATAATCACAGTCAGGCTCACGGCGCTGCAAATAAGTATAAGCACCACGATTTCCCCTAGCTTTTTTTGGCAATGCTGACTTAACTTGTACGCGCTTGATACTTCCATCAGGGTGGCGCACCCAAAGGTCATCTTCGGTCTTATCCACCAGAAAGCTCTCAATGTGAAAGTGCTTGGATAAAATAAACGCTACAAAAAACTCACCAGCGCGGCCCTTGGCGCAGGTGTTGTTAGACAATGCCTTACAAAAGGCTTTGCGCCTGTTCTAGCATTTCATCGTTACGCCGCGTCCAGCCTCGGCCAAACGTTTTGAAATGCCCCAAGCTTTCGTAAAACTTCTGTCTGCTGTCGTGCATCTTTTCTAGCACTTCATGCTCGTCAAAATTAGCCACAGCCTGCAAAGACTTGGGGCCAATCACGCCATCTGCTGTTGCACCAATAATGCGCTGCAAGGCCTGCGCTGGGCGTTTTGGCCCGGAGTTTACGCACCAGTCAAAGCAAAAAACGTCAACGCCCTGCGGAAGCTGGTCACACTTAATGCGATTCCAGTATTTCTTCTTGTAAAGCGGCGCAACATCGCTGGGCTTTAAGTCACGCATTTCGCTTTCTGTAACGTCACGCCCAAGCCACTGCTCGTAAACCTTTTTGGTAACGCCCAGGTTGGTCATACCGCCGGGGTCTTGAGGGTGATTAACAAAGCCACCTTCGTGGACAAGCAGCCATTCTAAGGCTTGATCAAAGTTATTTTTCATTTCGCTTTATCTCCACATAAAGACGCCAACAGTTGACGATGGTGTTCAAACTTACAGCGCTGAACAGGGCTACCCATTGCCAAAGTTCCATTATTTTTTCCCGAAGAATTGCTTGCCGCCACGAATGCCAACAGCAGCCGTGCAGACAGTAAACACCAGCCAAGTGTACCACTCAGGCAGCTCAGCCAAACGATCAAAGCCGTTTTTCACCGTGTCTTCCATGCCCGGCACAAAGCAAAGTATTACTGGCACCAGAACGGCAAAAGTCACCACTTCGTCCTTAATGCTGGACTGCGTACCCTGAGCCATAATGCGTTCCCAATCGGCTACGCTTGTCTTTTCACTCAGCATGATTTTGGCCTTGGCTTCGGCCTCAGTCAGCTTGAGCTTTGCATCTGCTGCTTGCTTGGTGGTTTTGGCATCCAGCCATGACCCCGCAAGCTGTGTGATTTGCCCCAGCAATGCTTGTATCATTTGTTGCCCCGATCAGTCTTAGCTTCCTTGTTCATCCAAATGCCAAAACAACCAGTCAAAGCGCCCATACACACGCTTACAAGGCCAGCTTGACCGTTTGTCGGGTCGGGCAAACCCATGTACCAATGCACAGATTGATAGGTCAAAATCGTGACCACCAGCATCATAAGCCGGGGGAATATCTTGTAGTCATCAATGATGGTGCTTGCCATGCTAAATCTCCTTGTCGATCACCAAGCCTTGCGGAAGCTTGCTCGGTAAAATCTGGCCATTGCTGGTGTAAGTCGCAGCGCGTTGCTTTTCTTGTATTTCCCGAAGATCAGCCTCACGCAGATGCGTCAGGCGATGCT
>Ga0208645_1001109_pt1 | contig 24762 bp, 35 predicted proteins | sample VirMetDEL_Sep_01_FD_184519 | JGI IMG/M metagenome (GOLD analysis project Ga0208645, IMG submission 184519) | Aqueous microbial communities from the Delaware River and Bay under freshwater to marine salinity gradient to study organic matter... | ecosystem: Environmental > Aquatic > Marine >... | reverse complement strand
GCTCGGCTTGGTTCCTGGTGTTGTTCAATCAAGTCTTCGACTAAGAACCGTTCAGCGTCCTTGGTGTAGCTGTCGCCACATTCTGCGAGGTAGTGCTTGGTTGCGATTTGAATTTCAGCAACGCTGAACTTTGCCAGCAGCTTCTTGAAGTTCTCAAAGGCTTTGGCTTTGCGTCCTGGCTTTCTGGTTGCCTTTGCTTTCCAATCGTCCCACCAGCCTTCAAAGTGCGTAATATATTCAGTGTTTCTTTTGTTATTTGTTTCTTTTGTTAATTCTTTATTTTGTAGCTGGCGATTTTCCTGACTAGGTTTTCCCTGACTAGGTTTTCCCTGACTAGGAAAATCCACGTTAGGTTTTTCTAGGTTAGGCATTTCGTCACGAACACCTGAGAGCAGATAAACATAATCCCCAAGCTTGCCATCCGGCTTGCGAACTCTCGGACCACGCTTGATGTAGCCAGACTTCAGCAGTTCATCCATTGCTCGCTTTGTTGAGTCATAGCCATCTGTCGCATGATTGGCTAACTCACTGATTCGGATGTTCCAGTTCTTCGGCAGACTGAGCAGGTAAATCAGCAAGCCTTTGGCTTTCCAGCTAAGTTCTGCGTCCTGAGCGGCTGCGTTACCGATAACAGTGTAAGGTCCGTCAATGCGTTTGCCTATCATGCTTACCTCTTAAGCGGCTTCAGTTGCGGTTGCCATCGTCTGAGCAATTTCCTGCTCAACCTGCTTCTGTATCAACTTCAATCGGTCTACCTCGCCATTTTTCAAGTCACCTCGTTTGGCATAGGCATTCGCCAGACTGTTTGCCTCTTCAAGCGCCTCTTGAGTTTGGCAGGACTCAAACTGTTCTTTCAGCAAAAAGAAGGCTTGTGAGCCTTCAGGATTGATGACTTTTGGTGCTGGTGGTTCTTCTTCCTGTGCGTCTGGTTCTGGCGTGATTCCCGATAAGCCAAAGGCTAGTCTAATGGCCTGTTTCATTGCAGCATGGCGAAGCATCCGGCTGGGGTATTGTTTCCAAGGTTGGCTTCCTGTGTTGCACTCGCTCAAGAACTCAGTCACCACGGTTGGTCGCTGACGGTCTTTACGGTAAATCGTGGCGGTGACGCTCACCACTTGGCCTTTTTCATCCGTTGCATGGTTGAATTCGATTCCGTCAAACTGCGGATGTTGATTCATGATCTTGTTCCAGCCGTCCACACTCATGACAACGCTGATACCACCGGATTTTGCCGGAAAGGCGTAAATCTCTCGCGTCAATGGATTCAGGTTGTGCTGTTTGGCAACTGCCAGAAAAGCCATCAAATGCTCTGGCTTTGTGCCTGTTGGCAAAACCGTCTTGGACAAGACTTCTTGCAGCTCTTCCGGTTTTACCTGGCACTGTTGTGCCACTTGCACGATTAGGTTGGTTTCAGTCATGGGTTCCTTAGATTAATGGCATTTCAAATTGATTGTGTTTCATTTGAATAACTTTTTTGTTTTTCGAATGGTTCCTCCCATTTTGGTTAAAGTTTAGTCTCAATCGGTTTAGCGCCTTGTATGGGTTCTTCGCCCAAGCGCAAACCAATCTTTGATATTGCTCGTTGTTCAAAAGCACTTGCCTTTGGCCTCGGTCAAACCAAACCTCGGCTTCTTTAATATCAAATCTTGAATTAATTCTTTCTTTAACATCAACTGAATGGCGAAGGACTGCCGCAATGTGATAGCCATTTAAATTTGATAGAGTTTTAAAAACTATTCTTTGGCCTTTGGATAAGGTTTTTCGATTCTTTGTCCTCTCTAAAAAACACCAAAAACAACAGCCTTTTGAATCAAGCAGCATATCGACATCACAGAAATTGCAACCTCTGTCTAACACCCAGGAACTATGGTCAATCATTTTGCCTTGAGCATATGCCTCTTCGACCATAATTCTGCCGTTAGACCATCCCAAGCGGAACCTCCCAACAAACACCAAACTGGTGAAAATTCTGAATAAATCTTTCTTTGTTTTGTCCTAAATAAAGAATCGATTGGCCTTGTAGTGGAACTGCTTCTTTTCTTGGATGCCAAAACTTAACTCTTCCTTTAGGGAAGCAGGAAGCTCTGGCGGCTTCAGCGATTAGTTGAAACCATTGCGTTTCAGTGGCATTGTTCACCAAAACAATCGCTTGTGGGATTTGCTCTTTTACATAATGAACCAGCAGCTTATCTATAAAAGAGCCGATAAGTCGACTTTCATAAGGTGGATTCATCCAGACATTGCCAACCCATTCTTTCTCTAATCCACTGTCTTCTGCTGTGTAAAAGGTCTTTGCTTTTACAATTTCATTTGCTGTTGGATTGGATGCTGGGTCTAGATCGATTGTGCCTAGTGTCTCTCTTGCTGCGTTGATGTAAATTTCTGGAGTGTACCATTCATTGTCTCCAGAGTTATTGGCAACATGAGCGCGTAAGCTTTTCGATAATTGTAGAAAGATTGATTGTGTTAATTCTTCATACTTTTGTTTTACTTCTTCGATTTTATTTTCAAAAGATTCTTCCGGTAAGTCAGCAATCTGTTGCCAACGTTGAGATTGTTTGTGGTGAATGCCTAAGTCTTTCAGGCTTGGAATACCATGGACATCATGTCCACGGTTCTTTTCACTAGGTTTGCCTCCTTTATTCTTCTCCATTTGCTTCAGTAACTCACCAGCCTTACGCTCGGCTCGAAGCTTGGTTTCTGCGGCTTGATTTTGATATCCAAGATGATATCCAGCAACCTTTACATATTGCCGGATTGCTTCCGCTTTATCTCGTATGTCTTTGATTTCTTGCAGTGTCGAAGCTTCTGCTAAAGCTCTCTTAGCTTCGTCCAGTTTAACGAGTTGCATTCTTCTCTTTAATTTGCGCCTTCCAGCCAGCTTGAGCTTGAGTTGAGAAAAGCTTTATCGCTTACTCCGGCACATGAATGGTTGCCCGTTTTTTTAGGGAGGATGGGCAAAACCGGATAACTAGAAGGCTTAATCTGTTATAAAATCATCCTCATATTCTGAAGGCTGCGAGCCTTCCACCCAGACTGGGTTAAGGTATTGGGTTATTTGTCCACCACGATTAATAAACGCCAGAATCTCTTCTGGAAACATTGAGTCAGCCGGAACTTCGGTTGAGGTGACTGAAGCGTTGTTCCACTTTTCTTTGACCTCAACTTGCTTCTTGGCCTCAATCTCTAGCTCTTCTCTTTTCTCAGCCGCCTTATTTCCAAAGTGGACTGCGCGGCATTCAGCAGAACAAAACTTTGCTCTCGACTTACTGGTCACTGGCTTGAATTGCTTTGAACAAATCCAGCATTTAAGAAGTCGATTGTGGTCTAGCCTTGAGCGATTTCTCTTAAGGTGGACAAGTCCGTTGCAGGTTGGTGAACAGTATTTTTGAGAACCTGCTTTTGGTTGAAATTCCTTTTTGCAGACTAGACAATTCTTGGGTTTCAAAGTCCCAGGCATTCTGGGAATCGTGCCTCTGACGTAGGCTCTGCGCTTATCGTTGATATAACGGCATTGCTGACTGCATAGAATGTTGCGCTCAGTCCTAGGCTGGAACACCTCGCCACACTCGACACATGGCCTTGGCTCAACCGTTACCGTTCTTTTATAGTGCTGGTTGTAGCACCTAGATCCACAAAACCGCTGATCCTTGCGAGTTGGCATAAAGATTTTGCTGCAACGTTCACAGGCAATCTTTTGCTTCGCTGGTCGCACCTTGTCGCGATAACGTGCAGCGTTTTGCTTCTTCAGCTCATAACCGCATTTGTGCGAACAAGTCTTGTGGCTGCTGGACTTGCGATTAAATTTCTTGCCACAAATCACACACTGAGGCTTGGTGTGGTTCGCCTTTAACTCGTCAAAACAAATCTGTCCGCAAGTTCTTTCCTCGCCTTCGGTCAAAAACTTCAGGCCACAATTGGTGCAGGTTCTAATCGTCAATTCCTAGAGCCTTTAATTTTTGTTGTAATTCATTCTGTGCTTCTATTGTCTTTTGAATCTGTGTTTTAATTTTTTTAATATCTTCAACGATTTGGAAGACTTGCTTCGGTTTTTCTAAATTGGCACAACTGCCTTCACCCGTCAGAATCCAACGATAAGATACCCCAAACTCTAGTTCTACAGCTCTTGCCTGTAGGCCAGAGACTTCTGCACCTCTCAAAAAAACACCTCCGAAACCGCTGGGAGTCATCCCAATCCTTTCCGCAAACTGAGCGATTGACAGACCGCTAGCAAATATGACTGAATCAAGTCGTTTAGCGCTTTCTGATAAAGCTAAATCTTTTCTTCTTGGTCTTGGCATGCCTCCTCATTCGTAATTAAAAGTTGATTCATTGTGTGGGTCATCCATTCGCTGAAACTTTTCTTCTTTAGATATGTCTGAAGGCTTTAAGTCTTTGCACTTTTGGCTATGTCCTTCCGGCCTGAACAAACCGCAAACTGGACATTGGAAAACTGGCGTATACGATTCACGCAACGCCTTGGAGTCTGCTTCTGCCCTCCGAACACTTGCCCAATAGTGCCGTTCAATCCTTCTGGTTTCCTCCTTAAAGGCTTCAAATCTTTCTAAGCCTTCGTGCATATTTCCGGTTTATGAAATACAGACGAATTCGCCACCAAAGCTTCTTCCAGGCTGGTGCGGTGTGGTGATTTATGATTCTGGATTTGTTCTTTGATTCGGCTCTGAAGAAGTAAGCCTGAATGGTTGGTGTGCTTGTCATGCTTGAACTCCATGTTTTTGGTGGGGAAACGTTGCTCAGGCTGCTAGGAAAGACCCCTCTGACCTATGACTAAAACAACGTTTGTTTTCCCCATGTAGACTGCTCAATGAGCCATAGCCGCTCCAGCCGGTTCTCCCAAACCGTCCAACTCGGTCAATGAGTTGAAATAACTATGGCTCAGTCAACAGTCGCTGTTCTGCGAGTTGCTCTGTCTGCCGTTCTTCTTAATCTTTCCAACTCAACCGCTCGCTCTGTCTGAACCGCTTTGATTGCGGTGTCAGCATTGATTCGCTTTGCCAGAATGTCCTGATTGACTAGAACCTCATTCAGCAAATTGCGAATCGTGGCGAGTTCTTCGCGTAGTTCTGAATTATTCATAAAACAGCCTGAATTTTCTCAAGATCCTCTAAACTGTACACAACAGGTGCGTGAGGATGTGCTTGCCAGCCAGCAGGTATTTTTCCTGCTCTTCTCCAGCGTCTTAGCTTGTCAACAGAAATGCCTGTTTTTTTGCTAACTTCGTTCAAAGTTATATTGTTTTTCACGTTCTATTCTTCTATACTGTTGAACAGTGTTTTGGCGATAGGTTAAACAATACTAAAAAGTTCTTAACTGTTCAACACTTTTTTTTGGGGTTTACTGTGACCAAAGCAGCAAAGACCGAATTTAGGCGGATGAAGAGGAAAAGATTTCTTAGAAACGAATTAATTTTCGACAGGTTGAGGCAAGCGAACTGGAAGACAGATTTAGTGTCAAAAAAAGTCAAAAGTGAATCTGACTCATTCTGTTCAGTTCTTATAATTTTTGAGGATTATGAAAAAACTTATTGAAATTACTAAGAAAAAACTTGGCTATCGCTATGATAGGGAAATCGCTGAAGCACTGAACCTGACTAAATCAGGATTTAGCCAAAAGATTTCAAGAGGAGATTTCCCATTTTCAGAAATTCGTCAATTGCTGAAAAATCAAAATATTGAAAGTGATTGGCTTGATGAATATGAGAAGGAAATGAACAGAACAGATTCAACGACCAACTTTAATCCTGAAGTGCAACTTCTGAAGGAAAAAGAGCGGACGATAAATATCCAGCAAAGCTACATTGAGAGACTTGAGAAAACGATTGAGAGGCTTGAGGAAGACAAAAAAAAACGGAATCAGCAAATCGTACCGGAATGGTACAACCAACCAGACAATTGGGTATCAGTTCCAATGTAGCACCTGAAGACAAGTAAAATCCTAGCCTGCTCTTCTTTTGTTCATTGTGTTACAAAAAAGCTACCCCCCCCCCAATTGATTCACACATGTATTCATATAACCAAATATAAAATTTGAGCCACAAAAACGAAATCGTCTCAGATCAACGCCAAAAGGCTTATGTTGGTCAACTATGGATTGGTAAGAAGCGTTATCGCAGAGTTCTGATTCGTTTTGTGGATGCTGAAGAATTAGAGCCTGACGAGTTGAACGCTCTGCTCGTTGAGCGATTTCTAAAGCTCAAAGAGCGGCTGACGCGAGAAGTCGAACGAGCAACTGATGAACAAGGTTTGTTTTTTAGTGAGTTGTTGGATTTGTTCCTAGCACATGTTCAAGCAAACCGTGACGAGAGGACGGTTGGCAAGTATCGGCAGCAATTGCTTCGCTATAAAAAGATAGTTGGGAATTATCGGATTCGGCTTCACTCCGCACAGTTGACAGACAAGTTCGTTCTGTCTTTAAGAAAGGCTGGACTGAATGATCACAGTTGTAATTCTTATCTTCGAGCAGTTCGCGCAATCCTCAATTGGTCTTGGGAGCAAGGCCAGATTCCAGCAGCAATCAAAGTCAAAAGCGTCCGCTCGTCCAAGCCGCTGCCTGCTGTCTTTTCTACTCAACAACTCGAAGATTTGCGGCAACACCTAGAACAAGGCTGGAACGAAACCAAACGAAGACGGTTTCTGGTGCTGCTTCGTGCCTGGTGGTTTTTGCGCTATACCGGAATGCGTGGTGGTGAGCTGCTGGCGCTGAAATGGGACAATGTTTACCCAGACCGAATCGAACTTCGCTCAACGCGAGATTGGAAAGTCAAAGGTCGAAAAGACGCAATCATTCCAATTGCTGAAGATTTAAAAGAATTTATTCAGGCGCAGGATATTGAAGGCGAGCGTTATGTGCTGGACAACGGCAGAGGTAAACCGCTTTATAGTTCGCTTGGGGATTTGACCAAATCCATGAGGAAGGCACTGCTAAAGGTAGGCATTGAAAACGCAAAACCGTTGCATTCGTTTCGTTCTACGGTTGCGACTGAGTTGCTTTCCGGTGAGTCTGCGAATCCGGTGCATGTTCAAATGCTACTTCGTCACGAATCAATTCAAACAACGATGAGTTACCTGAATTCAGACCATTTGCAACAAGTGGATCTTGTCAATAAACTAGGAAACTCGCCACAAAACACTGTTTCAAAGAAAAAAACCGAAAGCCGCAAGCCCAGCATTCATCTAGCCTATAGCCGAAAGAACTAAGGTGACTGTTAATCATTGGGTCGCTGGTTCGAGTCCAGCTTGGGGAGCCACCTCCAGCCGATTTACGACACCTCCGTTAAGTGGCGGTTTTGCCTATCCGCCAGTGATTGCCTCTTTTAGCTTCTTTGCCTTCCTCATTTTTCTGTAGATCCCCACTCCAACCGCTGCCACAGGCAAACCTGTTGCTGTCAGTATAAGCTCAACGCCACCAGATTCAATCGCTACATTCACGAATTCAAAGAGAACATCCATTTAATAACTCCATATCATTAAATCGTCTCTGTCATCCAAATGTAGGAAGCGATTGCTCCCAGTGAAAGAGAAGCCATAGCCACCGAAAAGATTCATTTGAATGGCAATCTGGAGAAGTCGCGCACCGTCGCCATTCCAAACCGCTAAGTCAGCGGCTCTTCCAAGACTATGATAACCCGTGCTTTTGGGTTTCCCGTCTTTCCATTTAGCCTTTTCAACCGGATGTTCTGGCGAGCGAAAGGCTGAAGTCAGTCTGATAGGTTTGCCATAATGCTGGCGCAAGGTTTCCAGCTTTGTCAGAAACGAACTCGACATAGAGCATTCACCAGTGAATTTGCACTTCAACTCGTCCCTCGAAAAATGTTCTGAGTGGTCAATAAATTCCATCAAGTCTCCTTTTCTGGGTAATCAATACACTCTTGACTGTACATTTCGCCAAATGCTTCTCTTTGAGGTAACGACATAAGCTGAAGGTCTACATATCTGTGATTTTCGCGGTAATGGTCAATCACGCAAGAACACAACTGAATGGCGGATTGCATGGCGAGATTGCTGCTCATGCCTTGCATTTGATAAGTCGGTGCTAGTCGAAGTGAGCATTGGTAAGCCCAACTGACTAAGTGAAGCGTTTTGTACTCAACAGGCAAAGCGTGGGCTGAAGTAGAAATCAGTAAAGCCAAGCCTGCGAGAATCGGTTTCATTTTTTTAGATTATCCATTTTTTGACTTAGCTCGCTAATCGCAACGGTCATGTTTGTCAAAGTAGTGTTGAGTTTTTCGTGAACTGCCAAAAGTTGTTGAGACTGCGCAGCCTGAAGGTTTGCGAGCTTTTCTGTGGTGGCCTGTTGAAGTTGTGAATTTTCCCGTAATAGCTCGCTGACGCGAATATCGCTTTCAGAGTCCTTAGTTAGCCAAATATTTCGCTCCTTTTCAAAACCTCTTAAAAGAAACACGATCAACCAACCGCTGAAGGTGAGAGAAGCCATGCCAAAACCTAAATCTTGGACTAATTGAATCATTGTGTTGGGTTCTGCTGGCATTGCTCGGCCTCAGTTATAGAATTGAATTAAATTCGTAGACTTGAATTCCAGTGCTGTTGTCAATCGTAGATTCACTGCTGCTATCGCTACTACTGTCGGAATCGCTTTGCGAGTCACTGTTTGAATCCACATCGACTTCCATTGTGTCATTGTCTGGCGGATCAGTCAGATTGTTTTGAGTGTCTATATTAATGTGAATCTCAATCGGGTTCGCTTCGCTATCGTTGCCCTCAGAAGCTGGGTAGTCTGAGCATCCAAACAATGCGAGTGGGAGTAGAAGTAGTAGTTTCATGTTTACCTTGTTGGAGTTAGCGGAAGACTGCTGCACAGGTTGGGTTGTAATCCGTTAGTACGCCACTATCCCGATATGTATAGATACGGAAACTACCTGTGGCTAAATTATCAACTCGTTCATGAAATAATCCTGACCCAGCACCAGCAGTCACTTGAACGGAATAGTTTGCATCTTGCATAGCAGTTGTAAAATTAACTACTAGATTGCCTGCTGCATCTGTAACACTGGAAACATTAAAACTAGCGTTAATGCTGTTAGTGGAAGTATTGTAATTCACCCACGCACGGCATAACCCTCCTGCTACTGTCCCAGCACTTAATGCTTTCGTTGAATTGTAGAAAGAAACAGGATCACCACTCAGATCGGTCATTGAACTACTTAGCGCATCTCCATCTGGGTGGTAAAGTGTGATCGTAGTCCCACTGATTGCCGATACCGTTGTGCCTACCCGAATCCCTTCTCCGGTAACATAATCTCCAACGCTAATGTCTGCTAAACTGTATCCAGATACTGCAGTGACCGATGTTAACTGATTGGCGTTGGTTGCCTTTGCAGTGGTCGCAGTTGTGTAGACGCCTTGGACTTCAGAGGTGCTGGCGAAGGAATCGCCATAGATGCTGGTTGCTGCTTCCCTACTGATGATCTGAACCAAATCGCCATTGACAGGGTTGGTCGTAAAACTGACGGTATTACTGGAAATGCTGTAATCTGCGGTGACTCCGTTGTTGCCCTTTGCCAATCGGACACCGTTCAGAAAGACATCGGTGTAGGCAGGAACCATCGTGTAGTTCGGTGTGACCGTAGTGGCATTATTGGCAATCGTCTCCTCATATCGGAATTCGGTAACCTGCACCCCGTTGGTCAGTTCTCGTCTACCCTTGATGACGATGATGTCTCCGTTGACTGCGGCATTTGCCAACGTCACTGTGCTGGCATCACTGCCCAAAGTGTAGTCTGCGGTTCCCAATAGCACCCCGTTTCGCAGGACTTCCAACGTCGCAGAGTCACTTGATGCGGTGAAACCACCTGTGTTAAAAACCGTCTGTGTACTCGTAACCGCAAACTCCTCTCGGAATTCACTGGTGTTTAGGACTGGCTGGTTGCCGATGTAACTCATTTAGTGTCCGTTGGAATCATCTGTAAAAAGCTGCATAGTTATATTTAACATTGACTGCTGTCCCACTAAAATCATAAATGTACACATAAAACTGAGTTGCAGTAGGATCGCCATTAAAACCTGTTAAATGATACACATTAACATTAGTGGCATTGTATGCAGAGCCATGAAAACTGTAACTAATATCTTCCATTGGAGTCTCAAAACATATTATAAAATGCCCGTTTGCTGCTCCATCAATTATTGATGAAACATTGTAACTTCCTCGTATTGGCCCAGATCCTGCGGTTGCGGTTGCGGCATCACTGTCGTAAACAACTGATCCAGATTGATCCGTTGTAGCAACCACAGTTTGAATCGTAAAGGTATCAGCAGAAGGAACGGTTAGTACAACAAAGAAATCATCTGTAATCGTTGGCGTATCCCCTGCACTCCTCGTAAATGCTGCATGAATAGAATCGCCAACAGACAAACCGTGTGCAGTATTTGTGATCGTAATGGTGCTACCAGAACAAGCATAGGTTCCGCTTTGTCCTGATGTATCTGAAAATGTACCATTAAAATTTACCCACGCAGCAAGCTGATGCCCCTTTTCGGCAACTTCAACAGCAGTAGTCATGATGCGTTGATGTCAATAGCTTTAAGATCTTCTACGCTAGTTGCCGTGTCACAGAGCATGGTGATATTCCGTAAGCGAACCTTTTCCGCAACGATGGCAGTCGTATCTTCACCAGCTTCTTGCGCTCTCATGTACGCTACGTCTTGAGCCTCTAACAGAGGCTTGCGTTCCTGTCGTAGAGATTCTTTTTTAATCTCTTTTGCTTTGTTGATGTCAATCGTAATCATGCGCCTATTCCATCGTATGAATTGGTGAAATCATAGTCCCAAGCCCCCCTAAATTCTCGGTCTGCTGGGAGTTCTGAACTGTCGATAATTTTGTACTTGACTCCGGTCGGTACATCTTTAGCGCAAATCTGTTCTAACGTAAGCCCACAGTTCGGAGCAGGTACTAAAACAGAGATGGTTTCTTCATTGGGGAAAATTGCTAGTTTCATAAAATCCTTTGTGGTTAGCGAAATACTTGAACACAAGCAATAAGCGCATCTTTTTTGGCATATCCAACAATATTACCGTCATTGTCTTGAGAAACGATACTAACTGCTGAGGTTGAATAAGTGTTAGCATTCAACATAAAAGTGTTACCCCAAGTAGCATTTTCCCAAGAAACTGACCCAGAAACTGAATAATTCGCATCAGGCATTGCAGTTTCAAAATTTATGGTATAGTCGCCTGTTCCGTTGTCAACCACTGTAGATACATTCCCACTTTCACGAATCTGAGTATCAATCGTGACACTCGTTCCACTGATCGTTAAATCCACACCTTCACCATCCCCAACTTCGAGATTACCAGATGTAGTTACCGTATAAGTGGTGCTGCTATATTCAATCGTAAAAGTGGTTGCTCCAGTAACCGTAGCAGTATACAGTCCAGTAACAGGGCCAGAGGTGTTTAACGTGCCGGATTGACTAGTTCCTCTAAAATTTACCCAAGCCCTACACGCATAAATGGGAGCATCATCCCCGTTTGGTAAGTTCGCTATATTCCGTGCATTACTCATATACAGGCCACGTTACGTTGGTAAGTTGTCCGTTTTCGTCTAGTTGTGGGTCTGCTGTCTCTGGTAGATCCCGTAGTGCTTGTCGGTAGTCGATTTGTGCTTGCGTCATTGTTCTATCTGCCACTGCCATCCAATCGCTTTTTTGAAGAAGTTGGTTACGCTGTTCTCTTAATAATCGCATTGGTTCTGCTGCTTGGAGTTCTGCAATTCTTGCTTGGATTTCGACCCAATTAATTTCCTTACTCCCGCTGTATTTAAAAACTGCTAAAAACTCTTTTTCCGTTTCGGGTTCTCCAGTGAACGAATAAGAATTATAACCAAGCACCTGCAAAGCCTTTGATAGCCATGAATTCATGCCCAGCAGGAAACACCACCCCACTGCCAATCGTACCATCATCAAAACTAACGAGACTGCTGGATCGTTTGCTGCCGATATAACTCATGTAATCTCCAGATAGCTGAGATGTACATCTACGGCTGATGCCGAATCTGCTGTAACGGTCAGGTTTTCATTCGGTACAAGTACCAGCTTTCCACCATCTAACAGATTGACAGAAGAACCCACTGGAATTGGAATATTTGTGATATAGCTTGTATAAGTAGGACTTCCTGTATCGTACTTAATTTCAACAGTTAGTGTACGAGACGCAGAAGATTTGTTTGAGGCTATCAATCCGATACAGACGACTTCTGTTGCAGAAGGCACATCTGACGCTAAGACATCTGTTCTTGAAGTACCTGCGGTTACTGTTTTTCGGAGGAATGCGTTTGCCATTTTTTAACCTAGTGCGATTGCCATTACGACAGGATCTGCGCCTGATGCCGCACCTGTGTTATCTGTTGCGTATTCTAGTGCGTTTCCTGCTGAATTTACTTTCAAGACCTGTCCTGCTGATCCCAAGGCAGTTAATCCGGTTCCCCCGTTTGCTATCGGTAAAGTTCCTGTTACATCTGTGACAAGATTTGTTAGTCCTGCTGAATTAACATCTTCATAAGTTGAGCTACTGGTTCCCACAGCCAAGACATCTTCATCAGTAATCAGATACAATTCACCTTGATTCAAGCCAGAAGCAGAGGCTGCTGTGTTGATTTCGCTTCTTGTTCCTCGTTTAACTTTAATCGTTGCCATTATGCGGTATAGCTCCCATTTCCTGTAAATTTCACTAGCTTGAAATCAGTGCTTCCATCATTGAAGTCCTCAACGGTTGGGCTTCCTGTGCTGCTTCCCAAATACTGGCTTGCCCTAATTTTTAGAATTACAATACCAGAACCACCACCACCTCCTCCACCACCACCTCCTCCAGTGTTGGCTGTGCCTGAACTTCCGGCTGCTCCACCTCCACCTGAACCACCTGAACCTCCTGCTCTAGCACCACCTCCTCCAGCGTAGTAATCACCAGAACCACTAGGCCACTCGTATCCAGCACCACCATTGCCACCACCTGTGCCTGAATAGGAGTTTTGACCGTTTCCACCAACGCCACCTTTGCCCCCTCCCCCTCCGTAAGTAAGCGGATTCCCTGAATAGCCTATTCCTGCATTATTCCCTTGTTCAGCAGTTCCGGCTCCAGTAGTCCCATAAGAACCACCACCACCTGAACCTCCACTGTTGCCAGTGCTGTTGGGATGGTTTTGGCCTCTGCCCCCTCCAATTGCCGTCAGTGACCAAACAGATAATGTGGAATTACTGCCATTGGAACCAGCAGAACCGCCTAGACCTATTGTTGCAGAATAAGTAGTTCCCACTGTTGCGGTTTCAGTAGAAATCAACATTCCACCAGCGCCACCTCCTCCGGCTGTTGGTGACGTTGTTCCGCCACCTCCTCCACCAGCAATCACCGCCACCTCTAGGCCAAACTGATTCAAAACTGTTGAATTCCATTTATTGTCTCGACCTAATCTGGTGATTTCGTCCAATGTCCAGATGCCATCGCTTTCTTGGTATTCTGGATCTGGCCTATCTGCTCCCCACTTACCTGCATTGTTTCTGGGAGGTTGGTCAAAAAAGGCGTTCAGGTTCCAGATCCCTTGGCCTGTGGCTGCGCTATTGTTTTTACCGATCAGTGATCCTTGACTACGCATTAGCTGATTTCTTCATAACTACAGATCACAGTTAAATCATTGGCTGCACTTGCAGTGGCCCCAATGCTTCGGTCTTCTTCAATGTAAATTGATGAGTTTCTTTCAACGATCACTAGGCTTGAATCTGCAGGAACTGTAATTGTGCTGGCGATTGGATAGGCTGTTCCGCCTAATGCCGCTGCACTGTAGTAACTAATCGTAATGTCTGCGCTATTGGTTCCATCCGTATTTACAACATAGATACTGTTGACCTTGAGGACTTTTGAACTTGCGCTGGCATTGGAGATAACGGCTGTGGCGCTAGTGGTCGAGAGGTTCACGGTTGCCGTTTTCCCGTAAATCGCATTGACATTGACAATGTTTGGATTTGCCATTTTTTTCCTTTATCCAAAAACGATAGAAAGCGCCACCACCTTGCCATTGGTAGCGCCAAAATCAGTAAGGTCTTGAGGTTCCCATTCTTCAGTCGCTGAGTTGTAAATCAGTGCCTGGGCATTGTCTGCGCTGTCTCTTGCCAAGGCGCTAACATTGAGCCGATTGTTTCCAGTTAGTGCTTCAAGATTGGAGACAATCGTGTTGATGTTAAGTCCAAGTTCAATTGTTCCTGCCGCTGTAATCGGTGAACCGGAATCCACCTCAATGCCATCTGTTCCTGAAACAGCAACTGAAGTTACAGTTCCGGTTCCGGTGACGGTTGACCAAGATAGGTTGCCACTTCCATCCGTAATTAAAACCTGTCCGTTGTTTCCATCAGAAGTGGGTAGAGTGAGCGTGTAGCTGGAGCCAAGGCTTGCAGAATTGGGAACGGTTATGGTTACAGAGTAGGTGTTGGCTTCATCATTGAGTGCTACGCTTGCCGGATTGGTTGCACCTGAAACAACCAAGCTGCCTGTGCCGGATGGCGTGATGGTGATGTTTTGATTACTGGCGCTGGTTTTTATGATGTTGGTTTGCAAGTCGATATTGTCCCCAAACAAAACATCCGAACCGCTAGACTCTGCACTAATCAAATTACTGTTCAGATTGCCATTGAAGCTGCTGGTAGCGGTTGCTGTTGCTATTGTAGCAACGCCAATCTCTGCAGTGTCCAGATAGGCTGTGCCGTCAAGGTATAAGTCTTTCCATTCCAAGGTGACTGAGCCTAAGTCTCTGGTGTTGTCCGTTGATGGAATCAAATCCGAATCAAATCGTGCGGTGACCGTAACGGTATCCGTAGTCTGGTTCCCAATGTCCAAGGCTCCTGTGGTGGTGACAACTCCAGAAGAATCAATCGTAATTCCTGTGGTTGTCGCAGAACCAGAAGAGTTGCCAAACAAGGAAAGTGAGCCGTCTGATGTAGTTGGAAAAACAATGTCAGTTTTAAGGGTATTCATTCCCATTAAATCACCTCAGTTAGTTGAAGAGCGCAGGATTGATAGTCTCGGCTGATATGTCCAAAACTCGGAGGATTCAGATAATAAAATCCTGTGGCATTGGACGATTCCTTAAATGTTGCAGGCATGTCCTCCACCCAAAGAATCGGCATTGGTTTTGACCGATAGCTTCTGGCAACGGCTTCCAAATCTTCAGCCTGCGTATTGGTTAAAACTAAACTTAATCCCACAGAATGACCCACTGGCCTTTGCTGATAGGTGTAACCGCCTGTGGGCTGTGGCCTGCGTACCGAATAATCATTGAGGCTTTTGGTGGCTCCTGGTCTTGCATCTGGCAGCGTCAATACCTTCCCCACTCGCAGAATCCCCAAGCGAACTGGGTTATAAACAGAACCAATGTCATTGGTGTCACTGATTTGCGTGTCTAGTTTGATGGCATCTGCTCCGGTTCCATCTCCGGTAATTTCGAGAATCTGCCCAGAGGAAAGAACGCTTGTGATTTCGACAAGCGAATCATTGGTGCCGTTATCAATCGTAACCACAGCATTATTGGAAACTGTCATTGGACTGATCACAAAGTAAACTCCTCCTGAAGTTGGAGATAAAGTAGTGTCAGAAGTGTAAGTTTGTGGTGAGGCTGCCGTGGCGACATGCGAACCAACGAAGATTCTGCCGTGACTAATCACATTAATTGGGTTGCCAGAAGCGTCTTCAAATCTGCCATAGACTGTTGAATCTTGATTCCAGCGTTCTGCACTGTTTCCAGAAAGGTTCTTTTCGCCAACATTGACTGAAGTGGTCAAGGTAATGACTAGCTGACAGTATCCAGATTGCTCATTGGCGAAAGTGATGAACTGAGCTGGCAGATAGGCTGCTTGGTCTGCAAAAAAGGTTGATCCGGTTGCTGAGTTTCCCCCTAGCGTTGAATCTAGTCCGTAGGTAGTGCGAAGTGTTCCTGTTTCAATCTGGCTCGGATTGGCATAATTTGAATCAGTTGAATTTAAAGCCCAAGTGGCAGAGTCCGCCAGCAGATTTGAAACAAAAAAAGCCTGAACTGGATCGTCAACCGTTCCTCTGCAATTCACCGTGATGACTTCAGTAGTTCCAGAAGAAATAAAAGCTTGGCGCGGAATATCTCCTTGCACGTTACCAATAGGGAATCCGGTGAGGTTGCCTTCTTGAGTGCTGATGGAAGTGACACGATCTTGATAAAGAATCCTCATCAGAAATCCCTCACAAATTCTGAAAGCGTTGCGTCCCCTTCCAAGGCTGTGGTTCTCGCTGAAAAATCATAATCAATCGAGCGAACCGTCAAGGTGCATGCAAGAAAGTCCTGAAGCCTTCTGAAGCGAATTCTGTCACCTAACTCAATCTCGGTGTTGATGTCTGGGATTGTTACACTGGCCTTGCTAAGTTTTTCAATATCCTTAATGGCATCAATCCGACCTTGGACTCTGGTAATGTCTGAATACTGATCTGCATAAGCGTTTACAGAAAACTCTCTGCCTTTGGGTTTATTGGCGCTTCTGGCACTGGTAGACTTCCCAACCAACCTTCCACCTTCGACTACATTGATCCCCCAACTAGAAGAAACGCCACCCAAGGGAAATCCAAGCGTGTAATTACTTGTTAGTAGTTCATAATCTTTGTAACTGGTGATAGTGGCTCCAGCATAGGCCCGATCAATCAAGTGCAGTGTGGAGTTGCCACTGGAATCCTGGCGAATGTCAAACTGATGGTTATAGGCTGCAGCCACATCAGAAGCCAACTCAAGCAAAGGAATCGGAGCATTGACTTTGATCTTGACATCGTAGGAACTCGCATTGGTGGCCCTTGTGGTGTCAGCTGTGCTAACGCTTAAGGAAAGCTGGGTTGCCACATAATCAAAAAAGTCTTCCAGTGTTTTGCTGTTTGTACTCGTTAGGCTTACCTCGCCAGCATCTGCTGAATATCCAGTGATTTCTATGTAGTCGCTGGTGATTGCATTGATCGTTCTGGAGACACCATCTTCAAAAACCGTGATACCTGAAGTCAGTCCGGTTGGATTGTGCCAGCGGTTGCTGGTGGTGCGAATCAATGGTGTAAAGTGCGTAACGGCTCCAAAAGCAAAGGGAGCCGTTACCGTATTGCCTGAGTTGTCTGTCACCGTAGAAGTGGCATCGACATTGTATTCAGTGGCATTTACTGAAAAGGTTAAGGCTTCTCTGTCTACTTTTTCTAAGACCAAAGTTCCGGTGATCCAATCATAATCCTGAAGGCCATACTGGAAGGTGAAAGGATAGGCTGTTCCCAGATTCTGAATCAAGGAGGTGTAGCGGCTGCCACCAAACGGATGATTTTCATCTAGTGGCCTGTTTTCTATCTGCACCTGGCCCACTTCAAAATCATAAAATCCGCCTTTCACTTGGCCTTTTTTGATCCTTGGCCCACTGAGTAAAAATCCATAATGAAAGTTGGCATCTGTTTTTAAAAAGGTTTCATCACTAAGATAGTAGTCTGTGCCGCTGACGGTTACTTTTAAAGAAAGGTTGCTCATGCTACAGCCGGAAATTCACCAAATCGGGCTGCTCTCTCCTTGATTTCTACGCGAATGGCAGAATCGTACTGACTGATGAGCTGGCCTGTGCCGTCATAGATATTAACGTCAATTTTTGGCGCTGCTTGATAGTTCTGGCTCATGGCTGCGCCTCTCAGTGTTGGGATGCTTCCGCCTTGAGCGAAAGGCCACCAGGAAGGCTTCTTGTAGCTGGCATTCAACCCAATGGCAGGAGGAAAGAAGCTGCCCATCAAGCCAACTTTGATTCTGCCAAGCAGATCATTGCCAGCCTCAAAACCATAGTTCACAGGTGAAGCGGTTTTCCCTTCGCTGACTAATCCGCCTGCCGCTAGAAAGCCAATCCTACCTTGTGCCAAATTCGGAATTCCAAGCTTTAGTTCAGCGCCAAAATTGCCAACAACATCGGCAATCAGATTGCCAACAGAACCCAAGTCTCTGAGAGACAAGCCAGCCTTTCCAAAGCTTTTGTTGCTTGCCAAAATTCCTTGAGCAAGTCCGCCTGCACCAAAGCTCATGGCAGGCCCAAGCAACTGATTCATCTGTTTCTTGCGTCCTGAATCGGTGACACTATTGAGCAGGCTCAGAAGGTTAATTCCTAACTGATCAACGGCAGATTTGCGAATGATGAACTCGCCACCTTCCAACTCCACTGGCATCCTGCCCCCTACCATTGCAGGCATGCCGCCTGCGGCATGGCTTGGCCCATTCAAATAACCACCTTTGGCAAACTTAAATTCCAGAAGATTCTTTGGCCCAAGACCAAACATATGGAAGGGATTTGGTAATAGCGGAATGGTTCCGCCAGGTACAAAGGCTTTGAAAATGTCAATTACCTTCTGACGTATAAAATCAACAAAGTTGAAAATTCCACCTGAGAAGATTTGTTCAAAAACGTGTTCAATTCCTCCAACCAAGTTTCCAAAGGCATTACCGAAATCCAACAAAACCTGCTCAAACGTGCCTTGGATGGCACCACCAAACTCCTGCAGTCCGGTTAGCATTCTGCCAAAAACATTTTTCAATGGTTCAACGATTTGGTCACTAAATACGGAACCCAAGCCACCAATTGCATCAAGTAGAGGCTGAAAAATGCCTTGCATGGCGTTCTCGAAAGCACCAAAAACGGATTCAATGCCTTCCACCAAAAACAAGATGGCGTCAATCAGTGGTTCCAAGAGTTCAAGCAGCTTTACCAATAAGGGAGCGAGCTTTTCAATCGGCCTTTGCAGTTTCTCAAAAATAGGTTGCATTGCTTCCATTACTGGAATTAAGGCTTCCACAACCGGAACCAATAAGTCGATAATCGGATCAACCAAAGCAAAGAGCGCATCAAAAACTTTTGCCAAGGCTTCCTGCACTTTTTCATTGGAAAGAACCAACGCCAGTAGTCCTTGCTCTAGTCCCTTCTCTGCTGTGATCTTGGCGACATTCGCAGCCCGTTGTCCAGATGGGCCAGCCGCTGACATCACAGCCTGAGCCGTGTCTGATTCGGTGATGGCTTGCGCTCCTGCGCGAACCCCTTTCAATACTTCTTTTGTGTATTTTTCTGCCAGAGATAGCCGATCATCCATTTCTTTGGTGAGCTGCTTTTGAATGCCTAACTCTGCAGCAAGGGCTGTGGCCTGTTCCAGCGTCAACTGTTCAAGTTCTACTGCTGTGGCAAGGGCAATGGCCTGAACATTGTTAATTTGGCGGATGGATTCCGCTTGAGCCTTGAGTTGATCGTCCTGGGCCTTTAAGGCTTTGAGTTGCTCTTGAGCATTTAAGGATTTGGCAATGTCCTTGGCTTGCTTGGCCTGTCTCTCTAATAGTTTGAGAGACTTTTCTTCATTCCTGGCGCGAACCAAGGCTTTGGTCGCTAAGTCAACGGCCTCTTGGTTGCGGAGCTGCTCTGTAATCTTTGCAACCTTTTGAACTGTTTCCTCATAGATCGCTTGTTCTTTTAGCGCCTTTGTTGCCAAGTCCACGGCTTCTTGATCCTCCAGGCTCTTGGTAATCTTGGCGACTTCTTCAACCGTCTTTTCATAGGTGGCTTGTTCAATCAATGCTTGCTTGACCTTTTCAGCCTGGGCCAGAAATCCGGCTTGTTGGGCTGCAACTTGATCTTCAAGATATGCAACTTGCTGTTTTGTGGCTCGGTTGATCGAAGTCAGCAAAGTGAATTGCCTACCGGACTCATCACCTGTCGAACTGGCTAAAACAAAAAGCCTTTCTTGTAATAAGGCTTGTGCTTGCTTCGCTGCCGTCAGTTGTTCTTCAAGACTTCCTTGTGTGCCAAGTAATCCTCCAACCTTTTCTGTGATGTTTTGGAAGGTCAGAGCAGCAAGCACAGAGGCTGCTTCTGCCGCTTCCTGCATCTGCTTGAGTTGCAGAAGTTCTTCCTGCGATTTCTTAATAACTTTCGTGGATTCAGCTTGTTCAGATAGAAATTCAGCTTTTTTCTTTTCAACAAATTCCTGCTGAAGTCCTAGTTCATAATTGGCTAGGCTCGTGGTGTAGGTGTCTCGTGCGGTTTGGACGTTCTGCTGATAAACCTCCAAGGCTCGGCTGGCAGCTCCTGTTGTTTCATCGGTAATGATCTTGATTTTGGCAATTTCATCTTTTGCGGTGATGTATTCTTCGCCTACCTTTTTGGTTTCCTCAGTGAGTTTTTCTTGTGCAACAATGACTTTCTGCAAGGCTTCTTCAACATCCCCAAACGGATTCGCCTTCGCTGCCATCAACTGAGCCGTTGCTGCAAAAACATCAAAGGCATCATCCAGCAGCATCACATTGCCAATCAACTGATTGATGTCTGCAGAGATGGTTTTGAATGTGATCTCTAAGGCTCGGAAGGCCATGCCTACAAACGAGTCTGCAATCAGATCCGTCAGGAATTGAATGCTCGCGCTCAGTAACTCAACACCAAGCCGGATTTTGGCAAAAATGGAAGCATAACCCAGAACCTCATCATCCTGACTGATGAACTGCTGAATTTTGTCAATTACATTTGTAAAGACATCAACAATGGCCCCAATTGTTCCCGTGAGAACGTCCATGTAAAAGGCAACATCCGATTCAGTGATGGAATCCAGTGCAGCCGCTACATCTCGGATAGCACCACCAAGACTTTCATTGGCTCCAGCAACTTGGTTGATAATGCCAGCCAAGCGAATTCCAGAATTTTCTAAAATCGTGAAGCTTTGCCCAATCGTTCGGCTTGTTCTCGCAAACTCTTCTTCCAAGACTCCAGCCTGAGACTGCAGCGCCTCAAAAACCGTCTCAGCGGAAAGCTTGCCTTGCTTCCCGTATTCTCGAAGTTCGCCAATCGTAATGCCTAAGCCATCGGCAATAGCCTGCGCCACTCTTGGCGTTTGCTCCATCACAGAGTTGAGTTCTTCCCCTCTTAACACACCAGCGGCAAAGCCTTGTCCTAGCTGGATGATGGCAGCATTGGCAGATTCTGAAGTAGATCCAGAAATGGCTATCGCCTTACCTAGCGAGCGTGTTACCTCTTCCAGTTCAGCAGTGGAAACACCTAACCGTCCTGTGACTCTGGCAAGGCGCGAATACAGATCAGCCGTGGATTGGAAAGATTGGCCTGTTTCCTGGCTGATTTTAAAAAGTGCGGATTGTACTTGGGTGAGTTCTTGAGTGCTGGACGTTACCAGCTTCAGGCGGTTTTCAATGTTGGCAGCAGCATCAGAGAATTCAATCAGTCGATCAACAGCAAAAGCAGCAACTGTGGCCTTCAGTGCTGTGGTTAATCCCCCAACACTCCTAGCGACCTTTGCGCTGGTTGCTTCCACTTGTCGTAGAGAACGATCAACCGAATTGAAAGCCGCTTGGGTTTTGTCAACGGCTGAAATCGTGATCGTGGTATTAGTCGCCATTACTTCTGGTTTCTCTTTTCAGCCTGAATGTTGAAATAAGCCACCCAACCCTTCACTTCGTCCAGTGTCCAGCTCATCACCTCAGACAGTGGTTGATGAAGCGTTTCAGCCAGAGCAAAGATCGTCATCAGGTCAGGCGACTCTCTCAGTTTTTTTCAATCTCCTCATCTGTTAGGCCATCGTCTGCATTCATTGAAGACACAATTCTGGCGATTACCTCAGAATCAACGCTTCGCATGAATTCAGTACGATTCACCACCTTGAAGACCTTTTTGCCTTCAGCATCCAAGGCTTTGGCAATCAAGGTGGCAGTTAAGGCTTCTCCAACCTTGCCAGCACTGTTTAGCGCCAGAATCTCCTGTTGCTCGCTCAACGTCATGGAGGAGCGATAGTAGATTTTGGTAGGTTCGCCTTTTTCGTCAGGCCACTCTGGCACTTCAACGAATTGAAGAGGCGCAGCCAAGCGATCACGATAATGAGCTTTAGCTCGTTGTAGAATTTCAGACATAACCTGTTTAGGCTGTGGTTTCGGTTAGTGCGCCAGAACCTTGGAAACTGATGGTTGCGTCTACAGTCCCATCAATGGCCCCAGAGCGACTGATTCCGGTGATGATCACAGTGCCGTTGTAATACTTGGAACTCGTTGCCGTTCCTTCTGGATAAAGGTTTAGCGTGACACTGCTTCCAATCGTTACAGCCTGCTGGCCTGTGTCGTCTGGGTCCCAAAAGACATCCGCACTACCTGAAAAACTGGTGTTTCCGGCAACAAAAGATGTCGCTGAATCGCTCAGTTGGGTTGTGTCGATGGTGTTGGCTGTGGAGTCGATGGAGTAGCTTTTGACTTCTCCGATTGTTTGACTTCCGGCTTTGATGACACCGGAACTTCCCTTTGTAACTGCCATTTTTTCTCCTTTTGGCTGTTAGAAAATGCCGGTGTTTCCGGCTTCAAAGCCACCCATCCGGCAGCTTCAAATTCTGCAAAATCTTCTGCTTCAATCGTTTTCCTTTCTCTTCCTCTAATGATTTTCATTAGAAGGTTCCTCCATCCACTGTGGCGACCGATAGCGTCACAAAATCGTTGCTCGTATCAATGGCAACAGTAATAGAAGAATCGCCTCTGACTACTCCATCACTTCCATCGGTACCGCCAATGTAGCCAGCCGTGCCACCGGATACTGCAGCAACCAGTTCATCGGTGGAAGATTCAGGAATGTTCAGTGCTGTCTTGAAGGCGTTGAAGGTTATCTTCTTTTCCATCTGCCCAGAAGCTTCTGAGGCGTCATGGATCATGATTAAATCACTGGCTCCACTAATAGAACTAAGTGTTGAAAGCGAATCTACGGGTGGCGTGACAGGCACTTTTGTGGTTGCGTCTGTCGCCACAAAGATATTGTTTCGATCCGTAGTGAAGTGCGGCTCGCCTGCGAGCATTGACGTAGTAGGGAGATTGGCATTCAATCCCCTTCTCAGTTGCAATCTAGCCATTTCTCTCCTTTAAAAAGTGCCACCATCCAAGACGGCATTTGCTACTAAAATCGTGTCGCCAGCCTCTTCCGGTTGCGCGATTGTCTGGCGATACCTACAAAACCAATCCATTTTGATTACTCCCAAAGGGACATCCCCTTCTGAGGTGTAATCGATCTGCACATTCTGAAGATAGAACTCCTCTACTCCTGCTGGTAATTGTCCACCAAGAGCATATTCGACTTCACCACCAATAGAGTCCAAGGTGTCATCCAAATCACTGGTGGCTCTCGCGGCCCCTTCTATGCGAAGAATCAGCGTTCTTTCAAGTGTTCTGAATTTACTGAAAGCGCTGCGATCAACATTTTCTTCTAAAATATAAACCAGCAGACAAGGAAGTTTTGACTGATCCAGCCTGTGATGTCTGGTGGTGTAGACTCTGCCAGCCGTTGTAGTCAAAGGCGTGATCAGTTGGGCGACCTGTTCGCGGATCGTCTGTCTGGCATGCAGAACGCTCATACACTGGCCTTTTCCATTAAGAGCGTTGTCATTCCAAGATTGTCCGGCTCAATCCCTCTGAGAACATAGCTGATACTTTGAATTGATAGCGTGTCTCCATGACTGAGAGAACTAACGTCTGAGGTTCTTGCCATCAGTCGAGGCTCTGCTGATTCATACCCAACCGATAAGCCATTGGGCTGAATTAGGACAAAGCGTAAATCCCAAATTGCCGAAAAGGTGGTGGCATCTGCCTTGGTGACAGTCACGCCAAAATCTGCAGTATCCAGATAGATTGCACGATCAGCATCTGATTCAATCGCCATCGAGGATGTACCAGTAGCGCTCAGTTTCTTTGATTAGGTACTCATTCGTTACCTTGTTTCGACTCAAGCCAATCACATTCTCACCAGCGCTTCTGGCTGGATTTCCGGCAAAGATTTTTCCTGGGGTAATTCGGGCCTTAACTCCAACCACTGAGTTCATGCCGATCATGGAAAAGCTCCCAATCAGCGAATACTGGTGAACCGTTGCCCCAAGCCCAATCGTTGTGCCTTGCATGACGTAAGAATGCCCACCTAGCTGCACCGAATTGGCGAGCGTCACATTATCTTCGACTACAGAATCATGGCTGACGTGCGAGTAATTCATGAGGTAGCAGTCTTTGCCAACTCTCGTTTTGTTCTCAGTTCCGGCATGGATGGTTGCAAACTCTCTGATTGTTGTGTTGTCGCCAATCTCAACGCCACACAACTTTGGCCTTGTTCTGTGCTGTGGCGTGTCTCCGATTGAAACATGCCCGTGAATTTTAACGTTGTCTCCAATTTCAGCAGGCCCATAAATGATCGTGTAAGGCCCAATGTAAACGTTCTTCCCAAAGTGGACATTGCCTTCAATGGTTACGGTCTTATCGATGTTCACCAATGCCTTAGTAGATCAGCGTGTACGTCTGGAGGTTTTAGATTTCCATGAAAATAGACAATGCTGGCTTCTTCTCGTTTTTCAGGATTTTTGAGCCAGTGGCACTTGTATGACTGAATCTGATCTGGAAATACTTCATTCAATCGGGTTGCGTCATTCGCTAGCAATCGCAAAAACTGCATTTCTGAGATTCTGCCGTTGTAAAGAATCCGGTCTTCATAATCCTCTTTCCTTTGCCATTCCTGCCAGATCCACTCGCAGAATTCAGGTGAGTAGCTTCCAACCCCATTGCAAATCGTTTCAGGATAGTTTGGGTCTGTGAGAAGCCCAACTCTGCCTCTCCAACTGAGGATTTCGTCTAAATCTTCCTGAATGATGGTGTCGAGTCCAAAAACAAAGCGTTGATTGTTTCCCAAGTCCGGCCTGAAGGTTTCCATGACATTGCCATAACCGG
>Ga0208645_1001104_pt1 | contig 24849 bp, 28 predicted proteins | sample VirMetDEL_Sep_01_FD_184519 | JGI IMG/M metagenome (GOLD analysis project Ga0208645, IMG submission 184519) | Aqueous microbial communities from the Delaware River and Bay under freshwater to marine salinity gradient to study organic matter... | ecosystem: Environmental > Aquatic > Marine >... | reverse complement strand
AAAGGGGGCTTTTTTTTTCGCCTATCAAAAAGTACTTTTTGATACCAGTTGTTGATCCGCGTAGCGCCTCGCGGGATAACACGTTGATACCAGTTGTTGATCCGCGTTGCGCCTTTAGGTGCCAGCTCCCCGGACGCGCGTTGCGTGCCACAGGACAACACGTTGATACCAGTAGGTGATCCGCGTTGCGCCTCGGACATGGCACGTCTACGCACGTTTAGACACGTTTGTGTATACATATGTATACAAGCAATTGTTCCATTTGTAATGTTCCAAAAAAGTTGTAATGTTCCCGTAATGTTCCCCTAATGTTCCCGTTTTTGGACAAAGTGTGGAACATTATACTGCGGTTGTATCTGGTGGTATCTAATGGCAGTTAGTCTACAAAGCTACATATGCAGGAGTGAGCAGAAGTGCTTATATATATACTTTCTTTAAAAAGTAATTGTAATGTTCCGCTGGAAAAAACTACTTAGCTATTATTGGAAATCTTTCTAATGTTCCCCTCTCTTACGCCAAAATATATCGGCAAGTAATTCTGTCAAAAAAGGAACATTGGAACATTGTAAGGAAATCAATGACTTACCCACCTACACAGTAGAACATTATGGAACATTACAGAACAATACACTTCTCCACACCAAACAACACGTTTGTGTAACATTTGACATAAGCTGATAAGGGCGTATAATGGTTGATGTAAAGGCGATTAACCGCATTACATTTTTGTCACTGACAAGCAACCCAACTTGTATACATATGTATACAAAACAGATATAGGATTACACATTATGAGCGAGTTACTTTGGGACAAGCTACTTAAACAGGTCGTAGCTGATATATTGGTTGATGACTGTTCCGCGCTGTATGAGCTATTGTCTTTGCTACCTGACGGCACTGTCGAGTCGTATTTACAGGAGGACTTATCATGAGTGCAGAACCTGCGGTATTTGAAATGGAAGTAGGCAACGACTATGGCAACCTCTTAGTATGGGAGTTACGTGGTACTTTCTATTGGTATGTTTCATCCTACATGGGGACTGATTACGAGACTGATGGGGAGGAAATATCTGAGGCGTTATACAGACAACTTGTATTGCAGTATTACAAAGAGAATCCAACAGAGGCTAACGCCCTAGCAGATGAGGTTATAGGTAAGCAACTAGGCACCGATAGAGTAGATGACAAGTACTCTGGCATGGACAGTGCCCAAGTGTTCAACCTAATCACTGCGGGGAGTAAGGTATGAGAAAGCCAACCCCTTCGCAGATCAAGCAGTCAGGCATACTGGGAGAACATTTCTTTACCCGTGCCACGTTAGAGTTTTACCGACAGACTATGGCCAGCTTCACTACGCAGTGGATAAACAAGAAAGAGGGTGTTGTGCTTCTGTCTGCCCCCCTAACCGGTGAGTCTGGTAAAGTCATATTTATGACTAGGCGCTATGTGCAAGTGTGTCTCGATGGTTCCCTTGTACACATTTCACGGGCACGGGTCGAGAATATCCAAATGTTATGCAGTGACATAGCCGAGTAACACCAAACTGTATACATATGTATACAAACTAAACCAACCAAGAGAGCAATACTATTATGAATACATTATCTAATGCACCACAGACAAACGCACCGTCCATCGGATCGAGTGCAATGTTAGTAGAGTTACAAGTCAGTCAGTGGACAGGACGCAAGAAAGACAAGCGTGCCTCTGCTACTGTTACCGATCAGAACTATGCGGACAAGGGCACCGCAGCGGTGAGTAAGAAGTTATTAGGTCACTGCCAAGAGTTAGACGCCATCCACAAATTCACTGCTAATGCACGTAACATACACTACAGCATGACTATGCCGTGGAGCGATACGGGTATGCGGTTGCTACCGACCGCGCAGTACTTCGACTATCACCAACAGATGACCGACTTGCAGGATGAGTTCACACGCATGACCGGTTTGTTTATCACCAACTATGATTGGGAGATAAGCAGGGCACAGGCACGACTGGGTGCCTTGTTTGTAAGTAATGACTACCCCACGCTTGATGCTATCAGGAACAAGTTTGGGTTCCGCATCTCTTATATACCCTTACCCGATGTGGGTGACTTCCGTGTCGATGTAGGTAACGAGCAAAAGCAGGTGTTGGAGGATCACTATAACGAGTACTACCAACGCCAACTGGTATCAGCTATGGACGATGTGTGGCAGCGCACGCACAAAGCATTGACCAATATGTCCGACCGTCTCGATTACAGCGGGGATGATAAGAAGAAAGTGTTCCGCGATACCCTAGTCGATAACGTGCTCGACATGGTTGATATGCTCAGTGTGTGTAACGTAACAGGTGACAGCCAGATGGAGCAGATGCGCCTGACGCTGGAAGAGGCACTCCGTGGCGTCACACCCGATGGGTTACGTACTAACGAGACACTGCGTGTCGAAACGAAAAGGGTAGTAGACGACGCCCTCAAGTTACTACCATCGTTGGAGATGTAATCATGAACAAAAAATATTCAATCGCAGTGTGGGACATACAGTTCTGCAAAGTAGACGAGGACGGTAACGAGTTACTCAACGAGGACGGTAGCGTCAAGCTATTCACCGATAACGGCAACATAGACTTATCGTATGTGTGTGAAGCCGCTACTGACGGTGAGTTATGGGAGGTAGAATAATGTTTTATATTGAAGCGTTCGACTCAAGCGACAGACCCATACTGGGTAACCTAGACGGGCAGACCGTGTTACGTGTGCGCAACTACAAGCGCACCAAGCACTATAACTACCTACGCACTACGCGTACCCCGCGTGTGTCTTACTATAAAGTCGTGACCGAGAGCGGTCGCGTAATGGAGGTGTTCTAATGAAAATTAAGAACCCATGTACGTCCAAGTGGCAGAATGTAGTTGACCGTATAATACGTGTACGTGCCGAGGGCGCATCCAATGTAGCGTTCGAGGAAGCTATTATCCTAGGTATGGACAACCCCGAGGACTATATGCACATGTACTCGACCGAGGTGGCGCACCACTTCAAGCACAGGGACACCCGTGAGTATACGGTGTTCGACAAATACGACTTTGATGTTGATCACACTGTCACTAACAAGTAACACCAACCTGTATACATATGTATACAAACTAACCAAGAGAGTAATACTATTATGAATACATCAGCTATGTACGCACTATCGCTAGACCAAATCGCCACCGCCATCGCTACTGTTGGCCACAAGCGCACCATACTTGTACAGGGTCACATGGGCAACGGTAAGTCATCACTGTTAAAGACGTTAGCAGAGAGATTCCCTAACCACACACCTTGTTACTTCGACTGTACCACCAAGGACTTAGGCGACATCAGCATACCATCGCTCAACACCGAGGAGGGTTACGTCACATACTTACCCAACGAGGAGTTCGGTATTCACCTAGGCAAGCCACTGCTTATTAACATTGATGAGTTAGGTAAGGCTAATCCCGCAGTGAAGAATGCTCTCAACATTACTATGCTAGAACGTAAGGTAGGCACTAAGAAGTTACCCGAGGGTAGCATCGTGTTCGCAACCACCAACCTAGGTGCAGAGGGTGTAGGTGACATTATCCCTCCCCATGCCCGTAACCGTATGTCTGTTATTACCATGCGCAAGTCAGACGCTACCGAGTTTATCGAGTGGGGTATCAACAACGAGGTCGATCACAGTGTGCTAGGTTTCGTGCGCGAGTTCCCGCAGGTACTACAAGGCTTCGAGGATGTGAAGAACCCTGATGACAACCCGTACATCTACCACCCCAAGCAGCAACGCGCCGCCTTTGTTACCCCACGCTCACTGGAAGCTGCGAGTGATTGGCTTCACCAACGTGAGCACTTAGATGACAACACGTTAACAGCAGCGTTGATGGGTACGATAGGTGACCGCGCAGCTATGGACATGATGGCGTTTGTCAAGTTAGCAGACCAGCTACCTAGTCTATCCTCTATTAAGCAGTCACCCCTCGACGCCAAGGTACCCGAGTCAGCATCGGCAGTGTGTATGGTTGTGTACCGAGCACTGGGTGCTATGGATCGTGACTGGGTGGATAACTGGGTGACGTACTTGGAGCGACTCGATAAGGAAGCGCAGGGTCTATTCGCTATGGGTGTACGCAGCAACAGCTACGCCAAGCGTTCCATCGTAATGCAGAGTAAGAACTTTACGCAGTGGGCGATGAAGAACAACTACATGTTCGCGGCAGACGTGGTATGAAGATCACACGTAGCGAAATGCTACAACTCAGGTTACACCCTAGCAAGTTTAGGACAAGTGGCAAGTACACCACCGTAGAGGAGCGCCGCGATAGGTATTGCCGGTGCTCCCAACCTAACGGTGACTGGGTGTCAGGGTGTTTCAGATGTGGACGTAGAATGCGAGTATTTACGGGGAGAATATAATGTTAGCTATCGGTAAGAAACTTTCAGCAGAAGAGCGACTGTCTAAGGCAGTCGTGGCCATCATGGGTAACCCCAAGTATGTAGCACTAGCGGGCATACTGATGATCGGCGACAAGACTATATGTGACGATGTATCTACGGCGTGTACTAATGGACGTGATGAGAAGTACGGACGTGCGTTTGTAGCTGGCCTGACCGACGCCGAATTGCGTGGGTTGGTACTACACGAGAACTATCACAAGCTATACAGTCACCTAACTACATGGAAGCATCTGTGGGAGATAGACGCGCATACCGCTAACATGGCGTGCGACTACGTGATCAACCTCAAGATCAGGGATGACAACCGCGATGGGTTCGCCAAGCTACCCGATGGGGGGCTTATAGATGACAAGTACTCTGGCATGGACAGTGCCCAAGTGTTCACCCTAATACGTAAGGACATGGAAGAGAACGGAGGGTCTACCGGGGAGGTTGGAGGCACACCCACTAACGGGTCAGGTGGTATGGACGAGCACGACTGGGAAGGTGCGCAGGAACTATCCGAGGAGGAGCAACGCGAGTTGGCGCGGGACATTGACGAGGCTATACGTCAGGGCGCGATGGTCGCAGGTAAGGTAGGTGCTACGGGTGACCTAGGTCTGGACGAGTTACTACAGCCGCAGGTAGATTGGCGCGAGGTGTTGCGTGAGTTTATCCAGACTACGTGTGCAGGTAGTGACTACTCTACATACGCACGCCCCAACCGTAGGTTAATGAGTCAGGGTGTCTACATGCCTACTGGTATCAGTCAGCAGGTTGGCGAGTTAGTGATCGCAGTTGACACGTCCGGTTCCATACAACGGGCAGACCTGACCGCGTTCCTATCAGAGGTCAAGGCTATATGTGACACCGTACACCCTGAAAAGATACGCTTACTGTACTGGGGTCACAAGGTAGTGGGTGACGAGGTGTATGCACTAGACGAGTTAGACGGTCTGGTTACGTCCACCAAACCAGCGGGAGGTGGTGGCACTGATGTTACGTGTGTCACCGACTACATGACCGAGCACAGCATCAAACCACAGGCGTGTGTTGTGTTGACTGACGGGGATTTGTATTCCGGTTGGGGTCAGTGGGACTGTCCCGTGTTGTGGACAATACTCAATAACAAGTTTGCCGTACCGGATGTAGGTAAGGCAGTACACATCAAATCGGGAGATATGTAATGTCTGAACGTAGATCTGAAATTAGACCAGCAGAAACGCGGGCGAAAGTTAAAGAGGGGACGTACGAGGAGGCGTACTTTTATAGAGTAGATGCGCTTAATACTCGCGCTGGTTACGTAGATACTGTAAACACCGCAAGAGCGTGCGCACGTCCCAAGTTCATGGAGTTTGTGGATGGGGTAAAGAAAGCATTCCGAGGGTGCGAAGTAGTAGAGGGGTACTCAGCGGGTACTGAGACGTTTAGGGCATTCGTATACATGCCAGAAGATACGTTTTGTATGGGTGTAATAACCCTCCATGACCCCGCCAAGTACAGGTGGGGTGAGGACACAGTAACTATAAACCCCGAGTTGATATACACCGTGTGGAGTCACACCGTAGACAACAACAAGTACGCTAGAGGCAAGCGTGAGCGGTATTCAGCGGCGTCGAAAGATATAAACAAGGCGATAAAGAACGCCAAGAAGTACCTACGCAGGGTAACGCATAAGGAGTTGACTATGATAACGCGGGAAGAGTACGTTACCGCAGCGAGACGGGGACTCGACAAGATACGCCGTAACGCCGACCTAATGACCGATGAAATTGGGGTCAAGTCTTACAACGTAAAGAACACGCAAACTATGCCGTTATATAAGGAGTTAGTTCACCTACTGGATATGGGTACGGGGTTTCTTAACAAGGAGTTCGAGACCAACCTTAGACAGCTACGTGATGAGATGGCGGCGTATGAGTCAGCTAACGCTCAACGTGCAGCCGCTACCGATTACTGCGTACGTGTGTACGAGTCTAGGGGTAGACAGGTATTTAGTATGGCCGTGATGGATGGCCGTGGTGCCAACCCCAACTACTCTATGACTCACTCAGGTAAGGAGATAGGCGATACGATTGAGTACACCGAAGACACTCTACCTGAATGGGTTGCAGGTAAGTTATCCGTACTATCTATGTGCGATGAGCAGGAATACGTAGAAGGTGTCGGTTATCATTACGACAGGACTATATTCTATGTCACAGACTGATACGTTTATGGGTGATCCTGACGGTACTGATACTATCTACAGGGTAAAGATACTTACCGCCACCAATAAGGCCGAGGTGACATGTATAGGCATAGACTGTGTTGACGAGGAGCAAATGCTGCGCTACTATGAGGTAAATGAGTTACCCGAGTGGCTGGCAGGGCGCGTTGCTGCGTTATGCCTATGCGACCCCACTCCACCGACCCCCACTATAGAAGGTGTTGGTAGGCGTATTGACGAGCACACTTTTTGGGTATTGAAATAACTAACTGTATACACATGTATACAAAACAACTGAGGATGTACATATGAAGAAGTATCTATTGATAGCAACACTATTAACCCTAGCAAGCACCGCCAATGCTAACTGGTGGACAAAAATATCTGAGCAACGGTACCCTTCTGGGGATGTAGTATGCCAATGGAAGTCAGGTTGGGGAACTAACACCGTGTACACAACCACTGCGGGACAAGGTTACTGCCCCCGCCCGAACTGAGGACTGGTATCAATGAGCGACCTTTATCCGATCTACGAAAAAATAAGAATAGACGCTTACGTATCCCGTAGGCGTCAGGATATAGCAGACATAGCAGGAGTACACATCAACACGGTGTCCAGTTTTATTAATAAGGTAAACTCGCCGTGTTGGGATACCCTACTACGAATAGAGTCCGCTGTTAAAGAAGTAAAGGAGATGGGAGATAAGTATGGCGATGACGCCGGAAGGTAGGGTCAAGAAGAAGATAGTTGAGCAACTGAAAGCGTTAGGGTGTTACTACTTTTTCCCTGCTACTGGGGGATACGGTAAGAGCGGAGTGCCTGACATAGTAGGTTGCTACAACGGGAAGTTTTTTGGTATCGAATGTAAGGCGGGTAAGAACACACCAACAGCTTTACAGCAGATGAACCTAGACCAGATAAACGCTGCGTACGGGTTAGCGTACGTAGTAAATGAAACCAATATGAACGACATAGAAAAATTACTCGGAGAACACAAATGGGCAATGAAAAATCAGAATCCAAAGTACGCGGCGCGTTGGATGCCGAATGGGAAAGACTGCGAAAAGAAAGCCCCGCAATAGTAGACTTTGTGGTAGAAGCGGTGGAGCAAGGGTTTAACCTAGGTGCAGAGGCTGTTAAAGCCGCAACGCCAACAATAGATGAGTCTCTCATGCGGGTGTATATTGAGTTGGCAGATGCGGAAGCTGAAGAAGACCTACTGGAGTTTAGTCAAGCTGAAGAAGACGAGAAAGACGATGCTATAAACCCCGACCACTACAAGTCAGGTCTCATCGAGTGTATCGAAGCTATTGAGGAGAGCATGACTACCGCAGCGTTCGCGGGCTACCTCAAGGGCAACTGCATGAAGTACCTCTGGCGCTATGAGACCAAGCACGCTTACGACCCACTGCAAGACCTCCAGAAAGCTGAGTGGTACCTGTCACGCCTTATCGAGTTAGTGGGCGAAGACTATGAGTAGAGGTCAGACGCACGGTGGTAAGGGGGACAAGCAACGTCCAACGGCAGGTACATTTGCGGATAACTGGGACAACATCTTTAACAAGAAGAAAGATACGGTACGTCCTACGCCCAAAGAGGTACGTCCTGCGCCCAAAGACAAGGAGGATGACGATGGACTTGATAACGGTTGATCTGGAAACGTATTATGACAAAGACTTCTCTTTAAGAAAGATGACAACTGAATCCTATATCCGTGACCCTCGCTTTGAGGTGATCGGTATAGGTATAAAAGTAAACAACGGCGGAACGGAGTGGGCTAGTGGCACACACGAAGAACTTAAAGAGTATCTACACTCGTTCGATTGGGCCAACTCTATCCTACTATGCCACAACACTATGTTCGATGGGGCTATTCTTAGTTGGTTGTTTGATGTGCATCCTCGCTTGCTCGGTGATACTTTGTGTATGGCCCGTGCTTTACACGGGGTTGAGGTTGGTGGATCACTCGCTGCACTCGCTGAAAGATATAACATCGGTAAGAAGGGAACAGAAGTACTCGACGCCCTCGGTAAACGCCGAACAGATTTCACCGTAGAAGAACTAAGCAGTTATGGCGACTACTGTATCAATGACGTAGAGTTAACGTACAGATTGTTTAACATTATGGGTAGAGGGTTTCCCAAGCAAGAACTACGCATCATTGATTGCACGTTACGTATGTTCGTAGACCCTATACTAGAGTTAGACCTTGGCTTGTTGGAGCACCACTTAGAATCTACCAAGCAACTTAAAGAAGACCTGATAGCGTCTTCTGGTGCGACTAAGAAGGAGCTGATGAGTAACCCTAAGTTCGCTGAGTTACTTGAGGGGTTAGGTGTTACACCCCCCATGAAGAAGAGTCTAACGACTGGTAAGCAGACCTATGCGTTTGCTAAGAGTGACGAGCAGTTCAAGGCATTGGCTGACCACCCCGATCATAGGGTGCAGACATTGGTAACATCTAGGTTAGGCACCAAGAGTACGTTGGAGGAGTCGCGTACTGAGAGGTTTATAGGTATAGCCAAGCGCGGACTAATGCCGGTACCGATAAGATACTACGCCGCGCATACGGGTAGGTGGGGAGGCGATGACAAGATCAACATCCAGAACCTACCTAGTCGTGGTACGAACGGTAAGAAGTTAAAGAACAGTATGCTTGCCCCCGAAGGGTATACGATGGTTGACTGTGACTCCTCGCAGATTGAGGCACGGGTGTTGGCGTGGGTAGCTGGGCAGGATGATCTGGTATCAGCTTTCCTGAACGGGGAAGACGTTTATATAAAGATGGCGTCGAAGATTTACGACATACCGGAAGAAGATGTTACCAAAGAGCAACGCTTTGTGGGCAAAACGACTATCCTAGGGTGTGGCTATGGTATGGGAGCGGTTAGGTTTGTAGAGCAGTTGGCTACATTTGGTCACGTCATGCCGTTGGAGGAGGGGCGTAGGGTAGTTAACATCTACCGAGACGCTAACTGGAAGATAAACAAGTTATGGCGTGACTTACAACAGATGATAGTAAAAATGTCCCGTGGAGAAACCATGTCCCTTGGGCCGAACGGGATTATTAAATCCGTCGAAACCGCTACGGGTATGGGAATACTACTGCCGTCCGGTTTGATTATGCGTTATGACGGGTTAGATTTTGAGCAGGGGGAGCATGGGCCGGAGTTTAGGTACAAGACTCGGCGCGGGTACACCCGCATCTATGGCGGTAAGTTATGTGAGAACGTGTGTCAGGCTATCGCTAGGTGTATCATCGGCGAGCAGATGTTGGCTGTTGCCAAACAGGAGAAGGTAGCATTGACCGTACACGATTCATTAGTGTGTTGCGTACCTACTGACGACTTAGTACGAGGACAGGCATTCATTGAAAGTTGTATGCGTGTTACGCCCGATTGGGCAGAGGGCTTACCGATAACGTGTGAGTCAGACAGTGGTAAATCATATGGAGAGGCAGCGGGATGAGCGATATTAAAAGAGCAGTACGGGAAGCCAATAGGTTTGCAGATCGAGAGATACGGAGGGCGACTATGTTTAGACACCGCGTTGGCGATACGTTTGCTACGCGAGTATACGGTCTGTTGTTTAGCCCCACCGTGGTTTCGGCGTGCGGGTGGATTGGGTTGTTTGTGTTGGGCGGGGTAGTGGGAGTATACGTTAATGGGTGAGATTATTAAGTTCCCTGACAAATTCCCAGAAACAACGGGCGACTACTTGGCGATAATGGTGGGTGAGGATGATGACGGAGATCCTGTAGTTTGCGTAGAGCAGTGCCTGACACATGGTAAAAAGACACACATTAATGCTGTATTCCTAGATGTAGAGCAACTAGACGTATTGATACGTGAACTAACAATAGTAAGTTCGATGTTTGGGGAGAAACACTGATGGGTATAGCGCCGTGGTCGTTCTCAAAGATTAAGTCTTTTGAACAGTGTCCTAAGAAGTTCTATCACTTGAAGGTGGCTAAGGACTATAAAGAACCTGAGACAGAGGCGATGCTATATGGCACCGCCGTACACCTCGCCGCAGAGGAATACGTTAGGGACGGCACGCCGCTCCCCGCTAAGTACGGTTACTGTAAAGATGTTCTCGATGCGTTGATGGCTAAGTCAGGCGAGAAGCTCTGTGAGTTAGAGATGGGGCTTACTGAGAACCTAGACCCCTGTGGATTTAGGGATGATAATGTGTGGTGGCGGGGCATAGCCGATTTAGTTATACTGGATAGAGAAGCCAAGACAGCTTGGGTGATAGACTACAAGACCAGCAAGAACACACGATACGCAGATAAAGGGCAGTTAGAGTTGATGGCCCTCGCAGTGTTTAAACACTACCCCGAAATACAGTTTGTCCGGGGGGGTCTCGTGTTTGTTGTGTGTGGTGAGTTAATAACAGGCACTTACAACAAGCCAGATGAAGCTAAACTGTGGTCTAAATGGTTGTCAGACTATAGCCGTATGGAGAAAGCGTTCGAGAAAGATGTGTGGAACGCACACCAAAGTGGGCTATGTAAACGTCACTGCCTAGTGACAGAATGTGTACACAACGGAAGACAATAATGCGTCCTAGAAAAAGAAAGAAACAAGTCAATGCTCCTGTAGGGAGTGACACGTTTGAACGCCGAATGGAGCGACAGCGTGCCAGACGTGCTATGGATAAGAAAGGCAAAGACGCCAACGGCAATGGCAAGGCTGACAAGCGGGAAGGTAAAGACGTTAGTCATAAGAAAGCCCTAGTCAATGGCGGCACCAACAAAGATGGTGTTACAGTAGAGGATAGCTCTACTAACCGTAGCCGGAACTACAAAAAGAAAGGCAGTAGAAAGCCTAAGTAAAGAACTCCCTATTGGTATGGGTTGACGCGTGCTTGATGCGTCTTTAAATGATGGCGTGCTCCCGTTAAGAGGGCATATAAAGCGCCATAAAATCGAGTAGTCCAACGGTAGCGTGTTTTGTGGAATTTTCACGTTTTCCATCATAAGTAGACCTAGCCCTATCTATGGACGAAGCAGGGCCATTAAATTTTTTCGCGTGACGTGGACACCCACTTCATGCTATTTCGCATCGGAGCGACAAATGAAGATAGTAGACGATAAGGCATTACTACTCACCCTACGTAACCCATCAAGAGTTACTGCGGTGATACCTAAAAGCAAAGAACTACCGAACAACCAAGTACTTGTTAACTGGGGATTGGAGGAGACTCAGGTGTTGCGCAACATGAACATCAACGCGCCATCCCCCATAGAATCTAGGTACGAGTGGTCAGGTAGGTACGCGCCGTTCGGCCACCAGAAGACCACCGCCTCTTTCCTAACACTTAACCGTAAGGCGTTTTGCTTTAACGAGCAGGGTACAGGCAAGACCGCTAGTGCTATATGGGCGTCTGACTACCTAATCGACCAAGGCGTCATAAGACGTGTGTTGGTGGTATGCCCCCTATCCATCATGGATTCCGCATGGAGGAATGACCTCTTTAGTTTTGCCATGCACCGCAAAGTAGATGTGGCGTACGGAGCAGCTAAGAAACGGCGCGAGGTAATTGAAGGTGAAGCTGAGTACGTGATAATAAATTATGACGGGTTGGCTATTGTAGAGGACGCTATCGCCAACGGGGGCTTTGACCTAATAATCGTAGACGAAGCTACCCACTACAAGAACCCTCAGACTACCCGATGGAAGACGCTCAACAGGTTAGTTGGCCCAAGTACTTGGCTATGGATGATGACGGGTACCCCTGCGGCACAGAGTCCTACAGATGCGTACGGCATAGCCAAACTTGTTAACCCCACTGCCGTACCTAAGTTCTTTGGTTCTTTCCGCGACCAAGTTATGAGAAAGATAACTAACTTTAAGTGGACACCTAAAGAAGACGCCACCACAACGGTGCATAGGGTGTTGCAACCAGCTATACGGTTTACGAAAGAAGAATGCCTAGACCTTCCGCCGATGGTGTATGTGAAGCGTGAGGTGGAGTTAACACGCCAACAAAAGAAGTACTACAAAGAACTAAAGAGCAAGATGGTCATGGAGGCAGCGGGGGAGCAAGTCACAGCAGCTAACGCGGCGGTCAACATGAACAAACTCCTGCAAATATCTGCGGGTGCAGTGTACACCGACAAGGGTGATGCAGTGCAGTTCGATATAGCTCCTCGATACAAAGTGCTACGGGAAGTGATAGATGAGTCCAGTAAAAAGGTACTAGTGTTCGTACCGTTTAAACACACCATCGACATGCTAACCGCCAAACTACGGGACGATGGCATAACTGTAGACGTTATACGGGGGGACGTACCAGCCCCCAAACGAACTGAGATATTTAAGCGGTTCCAAGAGCAAGAAGATCCCAAGGTGCTAGTGATCCAACCTCAGTCAGCAGCGCACGGCGTCACGTTAACTGCGGCTAATACAGTAGTGTGGTGGGCACCGACGAGTTCACTGGAGACATACGCTCAGGCAAACGCCCGTGTACACAGATCAGGGCAAGATCACAAATGTACCGTCGTCCAACTCCAAGGTTCCCACGCCGAGAAACGTGTTTACGCATTACTCGATAACAGAATCAACGTACACACAAAAATGATTGATCTTTACAAAGAAATACTTGACTAGGGTATTAGATGGTACTAAAGTGGACGCCCTGTCACTAATAGGAGAGAGCAATGAACGATGAAAGCAGCGCCCCTGTTGAGAAACTCACCAAGGTCTTCCATAAGATCAAGGCTAAGAGAGCGGAGCTAACAGCAGAGTTTAAAGAGAAGGACAGTAAGTTGTCCGATCAGTTAGACGAAGTAAAGAAGGCCATGTTAGATTTCTGTAAGACGCAAGGCGTAGATAGTGTAAAGACTTCAGAAGGAATGTTTTATAGGTCTGCCAAGACTAGGTATTGGACTAGCGATTGGAGCAACATGCACGAGTTTGTGTTAGAGCATGGGGCACCGGAGCTACTTGATAAGCGCCTCAATCAGGCAAACATGAAGCAGTTCCTAGAAGAAAACCCCGACCTTACACCAAAAGGTCTTAATGTAGATTCAGAGTACGTAGTAACAGTGAGGAAAAAATAATGTCAGAACTTAAACCCGCTTTTGTACCGATTGAGAATGTAGCAAGACATTTCTCGGTATCCATATCGACCATCCGCGCATGGTTACGTCAGGGTACAATCGCTCCCGATACCTTTATTAAGGTGGGCAACACCTATAGATTTAACCTACCTGCGGTTGAAGCATCTCTAGTAGGTAGCGGCCCAGATGGAAGTAAGAAAGAAGTCGAAGAGGTGTATGTACCCGAGGAATATGGAGAAGAACAGTTAGAGTTGGATTTCGATCTGGATGAAGACGTCTGATGAGTAACGATAGTCTACGCCGAATCAGTCTACGTGGTAGCAAGTTTACAGTAGAGGGTAAGGCACTCGACAGTCAGACTATGGACGTGGTAGTAGTTAATGCCGCCCCAGTGTCCCGCGCTTACTATGGCGAGGCGTACGACCCTAACAGGGTTGCGGTTCCAACGTGTTGGTCACCTGACACGCAGCGACCGGATGAAGCTGTACCCCAAGAGCAAAAGCAATCCATGCGTTGTATGGACTGTCCTCAGAACGTAAGGGGTTCAGGCGAGTTTGGAGGAAGGGCTTGTCGGTTCTCACAACGACTTGCAGTTGTATTTCAGGAAGAACCTGAAGAAGTGTATCAGCTACAGATACCCGCTACCTCTATATTTGGTAGTAGTAAGGGTGGGGATAAAGGGCTGCAAGAGTACGCACGGCTTTTGTCTAAGCACGATACGGCGATAATTGCTGTCACTACTAGAGTATATTTTGATAGTGATAGCGTGGTACCAAAACTTTATTTCAAACCTCTAAGTCGTTTAGACGAAGACACCTATGCCACCGTATGCAGCATGGTGGATCACGAAGATACTGCGAAGGCCGTCACTATGACTGTCCCTGTAACAAGTGAACCCGTGTCTCCGTTCTCAGCGGTGGAAGGTTTTGACATAAACGCAAACTAAACTAAAATTAGGAAATTAAAATGGCTACAAATAATCAGTATGTAATTAAAAACGTAGAAGCTCTTTACCCGCGAATCAATAAGACTTATAGATTTGATTCTAGCGAGAACCGTAGCGTACCATGTGAACCACTTGAGGACGGCGCTAGGTATGAGATCAAGTTCCGCATGTCTAAAGAAGCTGCTAAAGCTCTGTATGTAGAGATGGCTCAGGCTTATGCTGGGAAGAAAGAAGCTAGCTGGCCTGACAAGTTTGATAACCCTTTTACCAAAGAAGAAGATGGTACTTACGTCTTTAAGGCAGGTCTAAAAGGTGCCTATGGTAAAGACCTTACCTTTAAGCCTATACAATACGATGCAAAAGGAGCTAAACTACCGGAAGACTTTTTGCTCACTACTGGAAGCACTGTGAATGTGGCGGTTACTTTTACACCGTACAACATGCGCGAGGCAGGTGTATCCCTTAGACTACGTGCCGTACAGGTGATCAAGTACGTACCTATGACAGCAGCGTCACCGTTTGACGCAGTAGAAGGAGGGTTTGAATTTGCCGCCGAAGAGAATCCATTCGAGGTAGTTACCGATGCCCCCGTGTATGCCGCAGCAAAAGCAGAAGTCACTGATACTTTGTTTGAGGATGAGGAACCCGTTGCACCGGAGCCTAAAAAAGTAGTCAAGAAAACTGCTCCCGCTCCCAAGACAGACGACGATGCGTTAGCTTCTATTGTCGCTGACTGGGACGACTGATACTCCCCCTTGTAATACAACACCTGTAGCTAGGATTATTCCGAAAAGGGCGTGCAAGCGCCCCTGCTATGGTACCTCTCGGAATTAGGTAGCCATATGAATATTGAAGATTTTTTAAGAAGGGCAGTAGCAAACGAGGGTTATTACTGTGCGTTTTCTTCCAACACCAAGGCAGATACTAGGGTACAGAAATTCTATACCTCTGTGGGGGACATGGCAGATGCGGCACGAGACCTAGACAACAAAGGCTACGATGCGTACTTCGCATTAGCCACGTTCGAGGAATCAAACTCCCGTAGAGTTAATAACGTGAAGCGACTAAAGTCTTTCTTCCTAGACTTAGACTGCGGTATTGACAAGGAGTATCCTACTCAAGAAGAAGCTATCCTAGCATTGCAGGGGTTTTGCAGTACGTTATCACTGCCCGCACCTAAGATGGTTAACTCAGGTAGAGGTGTACACGCGTATTGGTTTCTATCTGAATCCGTATCACTGGACGACTGGCTACCTGTAGCAGAACGCCTCAAAAAGTTATGCGCACAACATAAATTACTGGCCGACCCGTCTGTAACTGCGGACGCCGCTAGGGTACTGCGGATACCCGCTACCCATAATCACAAGACAACACCTCCCTCCGTAGTAGAGTTCTATGGAATAGACAGTCCTGCCGATGTAGATTTCGATAAGTTCTCTACCCTGCTTGGTGGGGGGATGATACCAGTACCCAAGAGAATGGTTCCCTCTGGCGCAAGTGCCGTCATGCAGACAATCATGGGTAATACCGAAACTAAGTTTAAAGACATTATAGCCAAAACCGCTAGGGGTACGGGCTGCGCACAGCTAGGCACGATCCTGACTGACCAAGCCAATTGCAGTGAGCCTATGTGGAGAGCCGGACTGTCCATTGCTAAGTTCTGTAGTGACTCTGAAGTGGCCGCACGTAACATATCCAAGGGTCACGAAGGTTATTCAGCAGCGGCTACGGCAGCGAAGATGGAGCTTATTAAAGGCCCATACCTGTGTAATTCTTTTGACGAGTTCAACGCTGATGTGTGTACGCAGTGCTCCCACTGGGGAAGAATAAAGTCTCCTATCGTGTTGGGCAACAGGGTCATACCCGCGACCGCAGCGGACAACGTAGTCAAGGTGCCTACTACACCTGTAGAACCTGAGCTAACTGCCGACCTAGCGTCTCCTAGACAATACGTCCGCGATCCTGCTTCTACTACCCATGTGATTCCGGCGTACCCTAAGCCTTTCTTTAGGGGTGTCAACGGGGGCGTCTATATACGCACGATTGACGCGGATGGTGACCCCGATGAGAAACTTGTGTACCACAACGACATATACGTAACTAAGCGTATTTCAGATATAGAGATGGGCGAAGCGGTAGTCGTCAAACTACACTTGCCGAGAGATGGGGTTAGAGAGTTCACAATACCACTCACTTCAGTAACCTCCAAAGAAGACTTACGTAAACACATGGCTATGCACGGCGTAGCTGTTACCAGAATGGATGACCTTATGAGTTACATGACAACGTGGGTAAACGAGTTACAGGCTACTAGCGTAGCAACTGAGGCGCGTAGGCAGTTCGGTTGGACAGACGATACGTTTAAGTCGTTTGTATTGGGCGATAAAGAAATATTTGGGCATACTATCAAGAACAACCCACCCTCTACCCCGACAGCGGGGTTGTTTCACGCGTTTGAACCCAAGGGTACTTTGTCAGAGTGGATCGACATGGCTAACTTCTACGACCGTGACGGGTTTGAACTACACCAATATATCGTAGGCACGGGGTTTGGCTCTATTCTTATGGCCCTATGCCCTATCGCATGTTCGGGGTTCCACATCCACAGTAAGGAAAGTGGACTTGGTAAGACTACTGCAATGTATATAGGCGCATCAATTTGGGGTAATCCCAAAGAGCTAGTGCTAGACGAGAACGATACGCAGAACTCTAGGATGCTACGCGGCGAGGTGTACCATAACTTACCCTTATATATTGACGAGTTAACCAACGCGAAGGGTGACGAGCTGTCTGACATGATCTACCAGCTATCCGGTGGTAAGCAGAAGAACCGTATGACTAGCGGCGGCAACAACACTGAACGTGCTAGGGGTAAACCTTGGAGCTTACTAGCTGTTACTACTGGAAACACTAGCATCATAGAGAAAGTCAGCTTGTATAAGAATATGCCAAAAGCAGAAGCACAGCGCATGATGGAGACCAGAGCGGTTAGGTTGTTTTCCGATGCAGGGTCTAAGGCCGAGACAGACGCACACGCCGTTAATGCTACTACGCTGTATGGACATGCAGGTATACCTTTCGTGCAGTTCGTAATTAATAACCTAGAGGCGTGTACGGATTTGTTAAGCAAGGTTCGCGCTAGGATAGACAAGGCAGCGGGCCTGACAGCAGAGAACCGTTTCTGGTCAGCGGGTGCGGCAGCTACGGTAACTGGGTTACTCATAGCCAAAAGGCTAGAGTTAGTAAACTATAACACTACAAAACTAATGACCTATACCACTGGGTTACTATTAGAAAACAAAGGTGGGGTAACCGAATTGAGTGTTACCGCAGCCGATACACTAAACGACTACTTCCACGAGCATTGGGGTAGCATACTAAAAATCAAAAGCACCGATGACCTACGCAAGACACACGATAATGGATTAGATACGCTAGTAATTCCTGAGCTAGACCCCAAGGTTCGTTTGGTAGGGCGTTATGAGACTGACACTAAACGCGCATACCTCCTACCCAAAATACTTAGAGCGTGGTGCGGTAGGCAGCAGATGAACTATGCCTCGTTTAAGAAGGAACTGGAAGCCGATTTTGGAGCTAAGACAACCAAGGTACGTCTGACTAAAGGTACTACTACTCAACTACCTCCGACCACTGTCCTATCTATAGACTGTTCAAAAGTGGACATAGTAGAACCCTCGTCCTAACGTGTTAATGCTAGATGACTTAGACCCCGACGGCATACGCATCGTAATTAACTGGGAAAGTATGCCAAGGGGAGCTTCGGTGTTCGTACCGTGCATAAACACACACAAGGCAAAGGATCAGGTCAACGCGATAGCTAAAGCAAAGCGATGGCAAGTAACAACAAAAATAGTCATAGAAAATGGCAAATTAGGTATACGTCTCTGGCGGACTATATGATACCATGATGGACGAAGAGTGAGTCCCTCCCTCAGTTCTTCGTTTCCCCTTAACCCCCTGTTCGTTTCCGAGACGGCAGGGGGTTTTTTATTGTCTGTACTCCTCGTTACTTTTATTGATTGCGTACCGCAAAAGAGGGCTTATAGACACTCCGTTGTGCATCGTTGCGGTTGTACTCATATGAGACTTGACAGACTTCATAATAGTCTCTGGCCGTATAGCTTCTACAGGGTGACGATCATTGAACTTCCCTATCTCTATAAGTATTTCACTCATCTCCTCGTAGTCTCCTAGCCGTTGGGCTACGTAGTATTTCTTAGTGAGGCTAGACCGTCTTTCAGTTATCGCTTTTTCTATGCCTTTGTTCCGTGCAGTCTGTTCCGTTTTGAACGTGTATTCCACAGGGGGGAAACCCATCGCTTGAGTTGCAAAATCCCCTATAGTCAAGTCGTCGTGAATAGCGTCCCCACGTCGAGTGAAGATGCCCCCCTCTTGGACATAACGGCCCATCGTATTACGCCACACGTTAGTTATTCCCGCAGGCAATAAGTTTTCTATCCCACGCTGCACTTCACCTTCACCCAAATCAGCCATACCGCGCTGTAGCCTACCAGCTACACTTAATGCGGGGCCACCTATAGCAAAACCTATGGACTCTTCGAGAGACGGGTCTTTGTTAAACCTGTTCTCCTGTAGTAACAAACCCGTGAGCCGAACCCGACCGGCAATATCAACTCCCGTAAGTTCAGCAACGGCTCCTTTATACCACCCTTCCCCTAGATGCTTACGTACTACTGTATCCGCATCATCTTCTTCGTCGTCGAGTAAAAACATGTCCGCTAGCATAGTGACTGCGCCATACAAAGGTATACCCTGCACACCAGCGAAGAACAACGCAGTTAGATGTACTCCCGCAAGTTGCTTTAGGGCCATATTTCTAAGTTCTAACTCTTTGGGGGTCTTTCCATACATGTTGTCAGCCGCTAACTTAGCGGATTTAATCATAGTGTAGTACATCTGTAGCCCGTGACTCTTGTACATTAAGGCTACACGGCCCACACCTTGTTGAGAAAGGGACGGAGCGGTTTCTAGTACTGCACCGCCGTTTGTTTCTTGCGTTAGGTATAACGCTTCTTCAGCCGCTAGCGCCACTATGGACTCTGAGTCACTAGGTACGTCTATAAAACCAGCTTGTTTAGAACTGTAAAACTGTTTCCCTGCTTTTCCGTCCGCTGTCATCTTGTCTAGGGTTAGGTTGTAGGACATTATCATAGCGGTCTGTCGGTTAAATCTTTCCGCAGTGTTAAACATAATTGCGGATAGCGCGGACGTATTGTCTAGGAAACGCATTGCAGGGTTTTTACTGTCCCTACGCCCTGCGTCAGAAATACCTAACGCGTCAGAGAGTTGGGTGTTGTAAAGCTGTCCTTTCCCCATAGCTAGTTTAACTAACGGAGCTATCTTCTCCAGTTCTGCTATCTTCGTCTTAGCTTCTGCCTCAGTGGAGTTAGCACGTATTTTCTTTATCAAGGATTTCTTTACCGTGAAAGTAAGGTTTCTACCCTCCCCCGCAATATCGTAGAACTCATCCATAGACAGTTTAGAATCTATAGCTACGAACTTGCCCGCACGCGCCATAGCTGCATAGGTTTCTTTAGCCCCAAACTTAGCAGATAACATCGGCCCTACAAACATAGGTACCTGAGTCAGGTTGACAATTGCAGACGAAGCGTTAAACCCGATGGTATATATAAACGCTACTTGGTTAGCCAATTTATAGTACTGTTCGGCAGGTTTGTCTTTAGCACCAGTCCTAGCGAAAATAGCCCGCTCGATAAGCTCTGCTTGCATAGCTTGAAAAGTTTCGCGGTTGCCCCCTTCTGGAGCTTTCATCTCGGCTATCTCGTTTTCTATGCTACGTATTATCGCGCTGTTTTTTATCTTCTCTACTTGAGCACTTAAAGCAAAACCTTTGTCCTTCAGGGCTACTCTTGTATCCGCTATAAAACCTAACGTGTTCTTACGTCTTTGAAGGGACTTAGCGAATGAGTTTTCAGGTAGCGCCTCAATGAACAAACGCATGACTTCCTCTTGCACCTTGGGATCTACTTTGCTGGCCTTTAACACGTCTAGTACATCGGCAACAAACGATCCAGAGGGGGCGCTGTTAAACCGCTCACGAGAAGTTGTTCCCTCGTACGCTTCTATATCTCCAACAACGTCGGGATCATCTTTTAAAGCCGCTTCGGTATTGTTACGGTCAGACTTACTATTAAACATTAAAAATACCGGCTCTGTCCGCAGCACATTACCGTCCGCGTCTCTAATCTTGGCATTGAAGAACAGTTTAAAGTTGCCCTCCCGTACTAGGGGGAAGTACACGTCTAGGTTACCCGCCGCAAACATACGCTCGTATACCTGCTTCTTCAGTTTCTTACCACTAGCACTATCTGTCCCGACCAGCTCGTCGATTTGCCCTTCGATAGCTTTCACTAGTTCTTTGTGCATACGGCCATACTCGTCGCGCTGTAGGGTAAATATCTTGTCCCCCCCGTTAGCCGTGAGTTTGTTCCAGTCTTTACGTTGCGCGTCCCATATGTCTACTAAGTCTATGTTGTTATCTGCCGCAGCTTTCTTGCCCTTGTAGTAACTCCTAGGCTTAGTAGGGTCTACTTGGTAGATGGTGGCACCATGCTCTGAACTATACACTAGGCTGTTTATGACGTTTAATCCATCCATGCCCACGCTAGGCTTTTTAATCCACGCATCGGTAGCATCTACGACTTTTTGTACCAGTCCATCGGCCCTACGGATGTCACCAATCTGGTTTTCAAACGCGTCATGTAGTCTAAGCCCCGCCTGCTTGAAACCCATCGTCCGTGCTATGTCTCCTAAAGCCTGTGAACCTGTCAGCTTAAAGAATACCTGTTTAACCTTGGTAGTTATACTCATGTCAGTAACGAAGTCTTTCGCGTTCTTCACGAAGTCTTTTGAAGATACATTGTCGTTAATAGCTTTCTGTGTGGCACCTATGCTTCGGAGTACTTCTTTTACACCTTCGGGCGTAGACTTCATATACATAGCGCCGCCGCGTGTAGTTATATTCGGGGAGAGCATACCTATGATAGCCGCATCAGCCGCTTCTAATGCCGAACCCGTAGGTCTAGTTTCCATACCGATAAGTCTACGTACGTAGTTAGTAACCGCTTGATAAAACCGCTCCAAAGCACTGATTGGTTCCCCCTTGACGTTTATTTTGGCCAACTCTTGCTGGAACTTAGGGTTACTAAACGCTTCTGCGATGAACTCATTTAAGTTTTTAGTTCCGTACGCTGTACCTAGGTAGGGCTTGGAGTCTTTATACAACTTCTCCATCTGCTTGGTTAGCGGATGCGATTTGTTTTTGAGGACGTTAATTGTCGAGGCATGTGTAGTCTCGTGTAGCAGTGCATGTACCGTGAGGGGTACATTAGAGTTAAGTATTACTGTGTTAATGGCGGGGTCAAACAATCCGGCTACATCTTCGCCTTTGGTATCGTACCCACGTTTTTGGATTTCTGCGGTGTTAGCCAACTCTACTTTGGTGGTACCGGTGTTCTCAGCCAACGCTCTGGCTATTTGCTTAACACGTTTGTTTTTAGAGGACTTAGCAAGGGACTGTAATGCGCCTTTTAAATCCCCTTTCTTCAGTAACGCCTTAACAGCGGTGGGGAGGTTAGCATCTAAGGCCACCGCTACTTTAGGATCAAGTTCTAGGTTCAGTACGTCTATGATGCCGCCGTCTGCGACAAACGAGGCAGTATCCTTGGCAATCTTTTCACGTAGTTGTGCGGGAGACATATCCTCAGTAAGAGGTTCTTTTGTCTTAGCCTTACCCTGTACTTTTTCCACCGCTTCTTTGACAATATCTTCTTTCTTAGCGGCTTTATCTGCACGGGCAGTAGGGTTAGGCTCGGCTTTTGGAGTAGCCTTGGACGGAGTAGATTTACCAACAACCTTAGCTTTACCCCCAGTAGCAGTATCTACATCTATAGCCGCTTTGGTGTCTCGTCTTGTTGTAAGTACTTCGTCCGCACTTTTTGTAGCTCGTTGGTCATCTAACTTCTTTCTTTCTTTTTTAGAGGCTATTTGCTCTACGACTCGTTTATCTATTTCGGTCTTAGCAGCAGGGCTTAGGTTCTTCTCTACCCACCGCAACGTAGCCTTGGTGTTCGCGCCACCCGTACCCTTAAACTTAGCTACCTCAGAAGTAGGAATGCCTTCCTGAGAGCGGAACTTTTTCGTGTTCTCTGCGATTTCAAACGCTATAGCCTCAAACGCATCGGCAGGTCGCTTAAACCTCTTAATGTAAGTTTGAGCAATCTTCTCGTCCCCTGAACGAGCTACTTTCTTGGTTAGCAGCGCGTCTATAGCTTCTACGTCAGCAGGCTGGGTAAACTCCGTGCCACGGGGTATGGCAGTGGGGAACTCAATATTCCCGCCTATATCGGCAACGGCTTCTTGTGTACTGGTATCAACAGGCACTGGGGTTGGCGGGGTACCGCGCACTGGCGCTTTTGCTTTTGGTGCCACTTTTGCTTTTGGTGCCGCTTTAGTCGTTACAGCAGGTACTGCAATACCTAATCCCTCTAGCTGCTGGGTAACTGCTTTCGACACCGGTTGTAGCTCTGGTAAAGTAGGAACACTTTCGGCTCCAGTTACGGTAGCATCGCGCCTCACGCCTTGTCTCTTGGCAGCGGTCTTACTCTGCATACCACCTAGAGGCTGCTGTTGTTGGGTTTGTTTAGGCCCACGCTCTTTAACTTGGGCTTCTAGCTGCGCTAGTGCTGCTCTGTTTTCGGTTGCTACGGCGGCATCTCTCGCTTCTGCATCAGCAACATCTAGGTTACCTTCAAACAAGATGGAATACTCTTGCTCTATAGCACGTTTTTCTTCTGCGTCTTTAGCTTCCTGAGCCGCGTCTTCTGCGAGCATGGATTCAATCTCAGCCGTCTCTTCCATGTCCCTTATCTGTTCGTCTTCTGCGCGGGCTACCATGTCAGGCTGTTCTTTTATCTGGTCGTCATCTTCCAGACGCTTTGCTCTCTCGGTCTCGGCGTCTTGCTCGGCCATAGCATCAGCCATTTCGGCGTCACTCATACCCTCGGGTGCGCGTGCAGCTACTCTAGCAGCTTCTCTTTCTGCTGTTGCTTTTTCTAATGGGAATAGGTCGCCAGTTTGCCTACGTGCTTGTTCTGCCGCGTCGTCCCTAACCAGTGAGGCTAGTCCTTGTTCTTTATCTTGGGCGGTACGTATAGCTTCGAGTTCAGTTTTTCTCTGCGTGGTTAGGTCTGTTTCAGCCCTGCCCTGCATTTTCTGGGCGCGTACATACGCTATTGCGTCAGGGTCATCCATTGGCACGTTTTCACGTACGGAGCCATCAGGCATGGGTATGTTAACGGTCTCAGGAAGTGCGGGTAGGAGAAACGCCTCGTCAGCTTGCTGCCTTTGATCGTCGTTCTCAGTCTCGCTGTCTATAAGGGCTTTAGCGTCTTCTCTACTCACACCTCGCGCTCGGCTTCCCCCCGGCAATAGCAGGTCAAGAGTTGCACCTACAATACCACCGATAGTAGCTTCTTCGCCTACCCCACCAAAGGTTTCGGCAGCGGCGTTGTACTGCTGTTCGTTAAGGTTCTGCAAGACTCCAGACGCGGCTTCCTGCGCAGCTTCAAACCCGCCAGATACAAAGGCGCTTTGTACTTTCTGTCCCAGAGTCTCTACAACGTCAGGGCCAATTTTATTTGCTAGGTCGGTTAAGACAGGAACGTCGATAGCCTTAATAAACCTACCCAAAGGTAATACTTCGAGAAGGCCGATAGGAGCAGCACGGAGGGCAGCGGAAGACCTTTCTTCTTCGGTAGCACCTGCGGCGCGAGCACGTTCACTAGCCTCACCCGATGCGGCACCTACACCTAACGCGCCAGCAATACCTGTAGCAGCGAGGGTGGGGGCACCAGCATAGACAGCGGCAGCGGCAGGTACGGCTAGACCGGCAACAGAACCGAAACCCTGTGCTATTTTATACGCGTAAGAGTCTGGATCGCCGCCTTCGGGGCGGAGGGAGGAGGCAACGCTTTGTATTTTCTCTCGGGCTTTAAGCTCTGCTTCCTCTTCTAGTGCTGTAACGGCACCGAGAGACGCCATTTCTCCTACACCAACAGCACCCGCGCCAAAACCTGAAGCTATGTTCTCGAAAAATCCTGAGTCTTCTTCTTCTTCTTTT
>Ga0208645_1001102_pt1 | contig 24871 bp, 31 predicted proteins | sample VirMetDEL_Sep_01_FD_184519 | JGI IMG/M metagenome (GOLD analysis project Ga0208645, IMG submission 184519) | Aqueous microbial communities from the Delaware River and Bay under freshwater to marine salinity gradient to study organic matter... | ecosystem: Environmental > Aquatic > Marine >... | reverse complement strand
GAAGAGCGTAGGGTTATTCAGTCAGCCTATGCCAACGGTTATTTAATGACCAAAAGCGCGAAGGAATACTATGAGGATACCTACGATAGAAAACAATTAACACTTTTTGAAGATGAGTAAAAGATTCACGGATACAGACAAATGGAAAAAGCCTTTTATAAGGGGCTTAGAAGCTAAATATAAGCTACTCTGGTTTTATCTTCTGGACGATTGCGATCATGCTGGTATATGGATAGTAGACCTAGAAATAGCTTCTATCAGATGTGGTTTTGACTACTCAGAAAAAGAAGTACTAAGGGTTTTCAAGAACCATATTCAAGTAGTTAAGGGTGGCAAATATTGGTTTATTGAGGACTTTGTAGACTTTCAATATGGAGAGCTTAACCCTCATAATAGGGCTCATGCTTCTGTTATCGGCAAATTAAAGAAGTATAAAATTAAGCCCCTTATAAGCCCCTTACATGGGGCTAAAGATAAAGACAAGGATAAGGATAAAGATAAAGACAAAGAAAAAGATATACCTACGTTCGATGAGTTTTACGAGTATGGCGTTAAGTATCGAAATGTTGACAAGGAAGAGCTACGTTTGAAGTACGCTAGCTGGGTTGCTAATGATTGGCGAGATGGAAATGATAACCCGATAAAAAACTGGAAAACAAAGCTGCTCAATACAATCAAATTTCTTAAACTTGCAGAATCAACAAAAACGAGGATAGCACTATGAAGAAAATAATTGAGTGGGATAGTATCGAAGTCAGAGGTAACAGGTCTGGAAGTAAGAAAACAACTTGCCCAGCTTGTTCACCTGACAGAAGAAACTCTAAAGACCCTTGCCTATCTGTTAACTTTGAGAAAGGACTTGCAAACTGCCATCATTGCGGTGCGGTTAGCTTTAGAAAAGATGAGAGCTTTAAACCGACCTACACACCACCGCCTCAAGACTGGCAAAACTATACTAACCTATCCGATGGAATGGTTAAGTATTGCGCTAGTCGCGGGATACCTCAGAGGGTTCTTATTGACTTTAGGATAACAGAAGAAAAGCAATGGTTACCGCAAACCAACAAAAAAGAGAACTGCATTGTATTCAACTACTTCGAGGGCGATGAGATAGTTAACAAGAAGTTTAGAGATGGGCGTAAGAACTTTAGCCAGTCTAAGGATGGTAAAAGAATGCTTTATAACATTAACTCAATAGTAGGTGCTAAAGAGGTCTATATAGTAGAGGGTGAGTTCGATGTTCTAGCAATGGCTTCGCAAGGTATAGACAACGTGGTTAGTCTAGTGAATGGTGCTAATGACCACGATGACCAATGGGTGAACTCTCAAAAGTACCTAGATGACGTTGAGCATTTTATTATAGCGGTTGATAATGACCCTAAAGGAATTGAGGTACGGGAAAAGATAGCTCACAGGCTAGGTAAATGGAGGTGTAGTTATATCGAATGGACTGATAAAGACGCTAACGGATCTGTAATGTCAAATAACTTTGACAGCGATCTAACTAAGATTGTAAGGTTTCCAGTTAGCGGTACACACACCGTTAAAGACCTAGAAGCTGGTATATTCGACCTACACAGAAACGGACTGCCTAAGACTATCAAACCAAAGCATAAGAGCTTCGATAATGTAAACGACATCTTCAGCGTTATGAAAGGTCATTTAGTAACCGTTACGGGTATCCCTTCGCATGGTAAGTCAAATTATGTTGAATGGTATGTTTTGAATCTAGCTAACGACCATGATATGAAAGCTAGTTTCTTTAGCCCTGAACATACGCCTATGGCACTACATCAAACTAATTTCATGCAGAAGGCGATAGGTCGTAACTTCTGGAAAGACGTAGATGGTTTGCCACGTATAAAAGAAAGCGATATTTCACGATATACTGAATGGGCAAATGAAAAGCTATACATAACTGCTCCAGATAGGGGTGAGGTTGCTACGTGGGAATGGCTTATAGATAAGTTTAAAGAGCAGCTATACAGTTACGGTATTAACATCTTTGTAATTGATGCTTTCAATAAAGTTCAAATGCCACAGGGTAACAGGCTAGAAAGCATTAACGACATTCTAACCAAGTTAACCGCTTTCGCTCAGTCTAATGATGTTATAATATTCTTAGTAGCTCACCCTACTAAAATGAAAAAGAAAGATAATACAGATGTTTACGAGATGCCTACGCTATACGATGTTTCAGGTAGTGCGGACTTCAGAAACCAAACGCATGACGGTTTCACAATTCACAGACATTTCGGAGATGAGCCTTGTACTGAGTTTGCTAGCATGAAAGTAAAGTTTCAATTTCAAGGTAAGATAGGCGAAACTTGCAAGATGGATTATGATCTTCCAACTGGAAGGTATTACGAAAAAGGAACTAACCCTCCACGCTTTGACATGACCATACCAATGGAAGAGCAAATATTAGCCCCAGCAATGAAGCCTAGCCCTAGCTTTAACACTAACGAGACATTTTACGATATAGATGAAGAAGAGACCTCAACGCCATTTTAAGGAGCTTAGAGAGTTAGACGAACTCCAAGACCTAGTAAACAAGCGACCAACTGAAGTGAATAAAAAGAAATTTGAAAAAAAGTTAGAAATGTTTTGGTCAGGTCGGAAATAGTATATATGTTTGTGTCAACAAATAAAACAAACGACATGACAATCGAAGAAACAATACAAATGATTAACCTACTGAAGGCAGAGAACAACCCAATCAATGATGAGTTAATTGCCTTCTACGAAAGAAAAGTAAAAGAAGCTTACGCTAACGCAATAAACAAAGCATTTAAACAGGGGGTGTAAAAGCCCCCACAATAAACTAAACAATGGAAGCACTAATTTATCTAGCAGTACCCGTAATGCTTGGTCTAATGGGTTTAAGAATTATCAAAGAAGAAAACAGATACAGAAAATGAAAATCAACGGCAAAGAATACCTACAGATAGGTTACAACGAGAAAGTATTTCTATCGGTCTATAACGAGGACTATGAGCGCATTAACAAAACTTGTGTAGACCCTCAGCCAGACTGGAATAAAGAAGAGTACCCAGAGCATCATATATTCCACGAATCGTTTATAGATTTTTCTAGGTACATCCCTAATACCTACGATTACATTAACTTTGTGAAAGCTCCAACGGTTTACGAAGTTAGCAGAGCGATTAACTTACTAGCTGATGAAGGCGTAGTAGTTTACGATGGTGTAACACTTCACGAAAAAGTAAAATGAACGAGATAGAAGAAAGCTACTTTAACGCTTATCTGTTATTCACAGAGCAGATAACATATGATGAACTAGCAGAGGAAGGTATGTTCTATCTACCTAAAGACCACGGCAACCCGAAAGTGCTCCTAGAATACTTTGAAGAGATAGAAGATTACGAAAAGTGTAACGATATTATAGAAGCGATATGAAGAGCTTTATAAACAACTGGCTAAGAGCTTACAGAAGATTTAAACCAAAACAAAAGATGAGTAAATTCAAAATATCAGGTCAGGAACGTAGAGAATTGAAGAAACTTCTAAACGAGTACAAGTCCTATGAAAAAGGATTCTGGCACTACCATCAGCTTGACAAGGATATGTATAGCTTCATTAGCCCTGATAAAAAACATCAGCCACCTATGAGTTATGAAGAAGCTCAGAAGAGGTACGACAAGGTGGTTCGCAACATAGAAAGAATAACTAAAGAATTAGAATAATTGAAATGAAAAAAGATACAGATAATTGCGGTGGAATAGAAGAAGATTTAAGTATTAAACTTGCTATTTGGTTTTCGATATGCTTTTTATTTGGTTCGTTACCCATGATAATTTTTTACGTATTTGGAATTTAATAGGATGAAAACAAGAAAAGGTTTTGTCTGCAAAGGAGAGTAGACTTGTTGTTAATGGATATGACCCAATAGACGAGGTTTCGATTATTGTTAAACACGCCCACCAACTCCAAAACCTATACTTTGCACTAACAGGAGAAGAACTAAAACTTACGAAATGACAAGCAAAATAACCCAGAAGATAATAGCCGACCTAGTAGCCTCTGATGAGAAAGGTCTGAAAGAGTACGGTGTAACAGTAGACCGAGAAGATTACACACTTAGAGATTGGTTGCAAGAAGCCTATGAAGAGACTTGCGACACGGCTAAATACCTAAGGGCTGCAATAGAGAAGATAGACCGAGATAAAAAAAGTTGAATTTTTTTTCTGAAAAGTTTGGTAGTTTAAAAAGTGTTCTTACCTTTGATGACATCAAACAAACAAAGACAGAAAAAATGAAATTTGAAATCGGAAAAACTTACAAAGGAGTTAGCGGAGTTGGTGAGTGTGCAATCACAGTAGTAAAAAGAACAGATAAAAGCATCTGGATTGATTCATCAATGGAAAAGAACAAAAGACTTAAAATAAAAAGCGGATGGAATAATACAGAAGCGGTTTCTTACAGAAGTTGGTGGGCTGATGCTTCAGAAATCTACACAGAAGAAAAACAAGTAGAGGACGCTTACTACGCAGCATACAACAGATAAAAGCAATACGGTGGAGAGGATTACCGTAGACCAAAACCTCAATTAAAAAAGCTTGTCAAGAAACTAATGGTGCAGCAAGCTAGAGCCCTGACGATGAGAGAACGTTGGGGCTTTTTTTTGTATATTTGTAGGGTGTAATGAAATAGGACTTATATATAGTCAAGGATAGCCACTTAAGGCGAGTTAACAATTACACAATGCCAAAGTACAGAGGATACGACATAACTAGAAGCAACCGAAAAGGTAAGAAGTACAAAGCCTGCAAGGGTGGTAAGTGCGTACACTTCGGGGCTAAAGGTTATATAATACGACCAAAGACTACTAGAGGTGATAGTTATTGCGCTAGAAGCTCTGGTATTAAGTCAAGCCCTAACTCACCTAATTCATGGGCTAGGGCGTTATGGTCATGTAAGGGTAAAAAGTCTGTTAACAGTAAGCCTTTCTTTGGTAAGATCAAGTTACCTTGATTTTGAATAAACAAAATATTTCAATATGGAAAAACGAGGCGGTGCAAGAGCTGGAGCGGGTAGACCTCCAAAGTCAGAAGAGAGCAAACTAATAGAAAGGCTAGACGCTATTATAAACCAAGACGAGGTATTACAAGTACTTCATTCAAAGATTCAAGACGGTGACGGTAGAGCATTAGAGCTTTATTTCAAGTATCGACACGGGTTACCAAAACAGAAAACAGAGGTAACTACAGATAGCGAACAACCATTTATTTTAACCCTAAACAGTGGAGCTAAGTAAGAAGCAAACAGAAGCTTTTGAATTAGCTACTTCTGGGGAAAAAGATGTAATACTTTACGGAGGTGCTATTCGTGGAGGCAAGACCTACTGGCTACTAACTACATTTTGCTACCTAGCTTCGACCTATGCTAATTCTAGATGGGTTATAGTTCGTGAGAGCTTACCTACGTTAAAGCGTACTACTCTGGTATCGTTTCAAGCGTTACTAGCTGAGGGGTTAGATGTTTACGTTAAGTCATTCAATAGAGACACTTATACGGTGACCTTTCGCAATGGTTCGCAGATTATCTTCATGGCTGAGTCGTTTGATACTGATAAGGAATTAAACCGCTTTAGAGGTCTAGAAATAAATGGTGCAGGTGCTGAAGAGATTAACGAATTACAAGAGGCTACATTCCACAAGCTAATAGAGCGTACGGGTACATGGCTAAAGGCGGGCGATGTTCCAGCGGTCATACTAGCTACTTGCAACCCTACTCATAACTGGGTAAAGAATCGTTTTTATGATGCTTGGAAAGAGGGCACACTACCTAAGCGGTGGAGCTACATTCAGGCTAAGATAACCGATAACCCTTTCATACCTAAGAGCTATTTACAGAGCCTTAAAGACAATATGCTGCCAAACGACTATCAAAGGTTCGTTGAAGGCGATTGGGAGGTAATAGAGGTTAACAATAGGTTTGCCACTAACTGGGATGATAAGTACGTAGTTGATGACATCTACATAAAAGAGAATGAGATTCTTTATGTTAGTATGGACTTTAACGTAGAGCCTTTTGGTTTCATCTATTACCAAGCGTATCAAGATAGTAAAGGCTTCCACTTTCACATATTGGACGAAGAGACAATTAACGAGGGGTCAATCAACCAAGCGGCTAGACAGATAGAGTTTAAATACTATCCGTGGATTCATAACATGATTATAACAGGAGACTACAACGGAAACGCTAGAACGCTATCTAACGGGTCTTATTACGAGCAACTAAGTCGAGAGCTCAAGATACCTATGCGTAACATTCAAACAAGCGCAAACCCTCAACATAAGAAGTCTAGGAATGATTTAAACTATGTTCTCTATCATCACCCAGACTTTAAGATCCATAAGCAATGCGAAAGCACTATTAGAGACTTGCGTTTTGTGGAGGCTAACGGTGAAGGTGGTCTAGTTAAAGAGAACAGAAAGAATATCCATGAACGCGCGGACCATATGGATTGCGTGAGGTATGCTGTTAATCACAAAGCAGTTAGCGATTGGATTAAGTTTAACCAAGCTATTAGGGGTTAGACCAGAGTACTCTATCCTCAAAGCTCACGATACAAGTATCATAGCCGTGTGTAGTATAGTGGTCTATTAGGCTTTGCGTATTCCAGCCTAGAACGTCCTCTTCGCAAGTTTGCAGAATCTTATCCTGACCTTTACAAGTTAAGCACTCGCGTACTTCGGTGCAGCCAGATATTAGTAGTGCAATGGGTATTATCTTTCTCATGTTTCAAAGGTAGTATAAAAAAAAAGTAAAAAAAGTTGCAGAAAGTTTTGGTAGTCTAAAAAGTAGTAGTACATTTGACTTGTCAAACAAACACAGACACGCCATGAATGCTTTTCTTATTACATCGCCAAAAGGAGTTTCAGAATGGAAATCTACATTTGTAGAAGCTCAAGAAGAAATGAACCGACTTGAAAAGTCAGGAGTTGTTTCTAACGTAACCGTTCAACAGTTCGTTAACGGAATTCTCGCTAAGTCTTTCACATATAACTGGAACGGTGTAGAATGGGAAAAGTAGACGATAGAGGGCAGCTATATGAGTCTCACTACTTATCTAGTGGTGAGGTTATTTGGCTTTATTCTGACAAGCTCCACAGGCTTTATAGTATCGCAGATCTAAATGGTCTAGACCTATCTAACCCTAGTCAATTTAGAGCTGCTCAAAAAATATTTGAAAAAAAACACTAAAAATTTTGGTAGTCTAAAAAGTATTAGTACATTTACACTCAGAAACAAACACACAAAGCCATGAGCAAAATGAACACAATACCAACAGACATCACTAGCCTACCAGTAGTAGCGCAAACCATCAGAGTTATCCGCGTTATGTGGGATGTAAGAGCTGAGAAGCCTTTCGGCAACCATTGGTTGAACGGAATTGATGAAACTGCTGAGAAAGCTCTTTCTATGCTTTTCGCTCAGTACGCTGAGGGGCATGAGACTACTGGAACTTTCGCTAGAAGATTAGCGGGGGTTTAATCTCAAAACCTAAACCTAACTAAAGAGCCTCCAATTAGGGGGCTTTTTTTTTGTATCTTTGCCTTATGACATTAAGCAATGAACAACTAGAGAACCTCGAAAGTCACGCTAAGGCTATGATTGAGGGCAAAAAGAACATTACAGAAAACCTTAACCATCTTATCAAAGAAGCTCAGAAAGTCGGCTATGTGATAAGCCCTAAGACTGGTAAGGTTACTAAAAAGATAGAACAATGATCTGCAACCCATGTACTACCGTTTTACCTATTCCCTACTGTGCTACTAACGTATGGGTAGGTGATTGGTCTGCTGATGGTGTCGCGTTATTCGTGTACACTTTAAACACGGCTACGGGTGTTATCAGTAAAGAATCAACCACTAGCGGAACTGATGGTAAGATAAGCATCACGTTTCCTAATAGAATAGCTAATGCCACTTACGAGGTATGGGTTAATACAGATGAGTCTAAGGCGTTTTCTAAAGAGGCTTTTGACCTTCCAGATACAAGTACCTCAGTAACTTGTTTAAGCGTTAGATTTGAGCGCGTAGGAGACACTATTGCAGAAGCTAAACTATCTGAATGATAATATACATTGCACTCTGCATAATCGGCATATATGAAGCTACTGACAGCTTACTATACACGTTCACAGGAAAAGACCTTAGCGTCTACTTCGATATGCTCGAAGGTAAGAAAGCTCAGAAGTATCTTAAGCCTATAATCTTCTGCACTCTTTGCATGAGTAGCTTTTGGGGTTTAACGCTTCAATTGACCTATGGCACGCCTTTAATGCTTATTACTAACCTATTCGCTATATGCGGGGTTGTTCGTATCGTTACGGCTATAATAGACAAACTAGATAAATGAAACTACTTTTCAAACTACTTTCTAAGGTATCTCCAGATACTATTGACGCTTACATTCGCCAAAGATGGACTAAGCCCGTAGGGTTCGAGGATCTTAACTTAGCCTTTATTGATGAAAGCGGTAAGGCTTGGTATGAGTTCGGTAACGGTATGGCTAACCCTATTAAACGAATAGAGCAGCAATCTCAGTTCGTTTCTTTTCTGTCTGCAAGGGTAAGCCCTGAGGCTATGGAGATAGCTTATGAGGGTGTTACTAAGGCGTTCAATGAAGGCAAGTATCTAGAGGGCTTAGTTATCTTTAAGCGGTTCATGGATATGCGAGATATGATTATCCCGCTAGACGTTCTTATTAACGCTTTAGCTGCTGACTTTATACGTGAAGATGAGAGCATAACAGACATTAACGACAAGATACACCAAGAGAAATGCGACTACTTGAAAAAGGTAGTTGATAATGGTGATAGCTTTTTTTTTCAATTGACCGCTGTGAAAGACCTATCAGAACGGTTCAAGATTTCCAGAGACTCATGGGCGGTCATTTCGAAAGGCTACAAGGAAAGTCTAAACGAGCTAAAGGAAGAGATAGAGCTGGTTCGTTCGATGAACTTAGAAAAAGGATCGCTAACGAAAGCGCAACCCTCAGGCAATTCATCAGAAACAACCTAGCAACCAACGCTGAAGAGTTCAATCACTTGATGGGTTTGTCAGGTGAGCAAATGTTATTTGAAATTCGTATCTTTGTAGATAAGGTCTTAGACCAACGCAAGCACTCTAAACGGTAGGCTTTATACACCGTTATCTTGTTTACAGATGGCGGATAAAATAGTAGGCGTCTACGATATAAAGGTAGATCAAGCGGTAAAGAACCTCAACAAGCTAGAGAAAGAGGTTAAGGACGTTGGTACTCAGTCTAAGAAAACCGCTAAAGATACAGAGCAGCAATATACTAAACTTTCTAAGAATCTAAGCGGCTCGTTTAAGAATTTAGGTAGGCAACTGGCTGGTGCTTTTGCTATTGGTGGCTCTGTTATGCTTCTAAAGAACGCTATAACTGGAATAATCAACACTACCAAAGACTTTGAGTTCCAGATGTCTAGAGTTAAGGCTATCACGGGTGCAACTAGCAAAGAGTTCAATAAGCTTTCTACTGACGCTAAGAGGCTAGGTGCTTCTACTAAATTCACCGCTACTCAGGTAGCTGAATTGCAAGAGGAGTTCGCTAAACTAGGCTTTTCCACTACTGAGATACTTAACGCGACTGAAGCAACTTTAACACTAGCTGAAGCTACAGGTAGTGAACTTGCAGAATCGGCTAACGTAGCGGGTGCGGTTCTTAGGTCGTTCGGTTTGGATGCTGAAGAAACCCAGAGGGTTGTTGACGTAATGGCTTTAAGTTTTTCTAAGTCTGCTCTTAACATGACTGACTTTAGCGAGGCTATGAAGTTTGTAGCTCCTATTGCTAAGTCCGCTAATATAGAGATTGAAACGGTAACCGCTTTACTAGGCAAGTTAGCAGATAGCGGTTTGCGTGGTTCTATCGCTGGTACTGGGTTAAAGAACCTATTAGCTGAACTATCAAACGAAAACAGTCAACTAGCTAAGAGGATTGGTTTTTCCGTCAAGAATAGTAACGACCTTACTAAAGCTTTCGAGGTTCTAGCTACTAAGAATATTGACCTTACAGAAGCGTTAGCCCTTACAGATAAAAGAAGTGCAGCAGCCTTTACTACCTTGATCAGAGGTGCTGAAGATGTAAAGATATTAAATGATGAACTAGTAAACGCTACGGGTGCAGCTCAGGAGATGGCTGATGTAATGCGTGATAATTTAAAGGGCGATTTAGATCAGCTTAGCGCGTCATTTGAAAGGCTTCAGTTAGCACTCGGTGAGGGTGAAGGTGGACTAGCTAGACTAGCTAGGTTAGGGGCTAAAAACTGGACAAGTTACGCAGAAGCTGCTACTAGAGCTGCTTTGTCTAACGACCAACTAATTGAGCAGAAAACGGCTGAGCAGTTTGCTGAAATATCAAAAAGCATAGATGAGAGTAGTTTGTCTATTGATGAGTTAATAAAGAAATACGGAGAACTTCTAGTAGGTAGTATAGATAACTACCAAGCTCTAGTTGATCAGGGTAGGGTTACTGATGAGGTTAACGAAACATGGCTATCTAGCATAAATGCACTTCAGCAAGTTGTGAATATGCTTAGGGAAAAAAGAGACGCACAAAAAGAAGATAACGAAGAAACGGAAAACGCGGTAGTAGTTACAGATTTATATGTTAACTCAATAAACCAACTAAATAAGGAATTAAAAGACTATCAAAAAGAACTTAAAGACGCTGAGATAGGTTCTACAGAGTTTTTTAATATAGTTGACAAGATAAATAAAAAGACTAGAGAGCTTAACGATGCTATAGCCATGACAAAGCTAGCCGATGCTCTAAAGGTTGATGTTGAAGTAGATGAAGATGGTGAGGATAGATTTATAGCTAATCAATTAGAGTTTTTAGATCAGAACTTTCCAGATGCAGTAGAAAGAGCTACTACTTATGCTAGTGATCAATGGGATGAGTACTTTAATAGTGTAATGGAAGGTCAAGATGAAATGACCGAGCATAATAAGGCTTCTTTTTTCGATTACGCTAATGCTACTGGTGATCTGTTCGCGAATCTCTCTCAGATACAAAGAAACCTAAACGAAGAGGAACTAAACAACCTAGCAGCTCAATTAGAAAGAGGGCAAATAACTAGAGAGGAGTACGATGCAAAGCGTAAAGAGATAATGAGAGAGCAAGCGGAAAGCGATAAGGCTCTAGCTATCTTTGACGCCACTGTTAACGGTGCTTCTGCTATCGTTAATGCTTTGAACACAGACCCCACAGGAGTGTTAGCCGCTATAGTTGGTGCTAGTGTTGCGGCTCAAATTGCTGCTATTGCCTCGCAACCTTTACCACAGTTTGCAGAGGGTGGTTTCATTAATGAGCATGGTGAGTTTGTGGGTCGTAAACACTCACAAGGTGGTGTTAAGATAGAGGCTGAAGGCGGTGAGTTTATAACTGCTGCAAAGTACGCGCAACCTAACAAGGATATACTGAAAGCTATTAACTCTGGAAGCTGGGAAAAGTACAAAGTGGAAAACATAATAGCCCCAGCTATTGAACAAGTTCTAGAAGGTGGCTTGCAAGGCTTAGGAGCTTCTTATAGCTTACAGAATAACTTTAACGATAGAAACCTACTTAAAGCCATAGATAGACATAGGAATAGTGATAAGGACGGTTTTATGTATTTGGCTAAAGAATTGAAAAGAATGAACCCACGTAAACGAGGCGGCTTTGCTTGATACTTATTTAAACGGAAACCTAGTAAATGAACCCATCGGACTAGATGAGGTTAGTGAACATTTATACTACTCTAATGAGCTTAACTATTACGTAGTTGAGATAGATGGTAACCTAACCTTTACTGGAGATGAATACACTTATATTAGAGGCGTGTTCGATAGTAACATTTGCGCTGATATTGATATAACTATAGTTAACTCAGAAACTCAAGAAATAAACTTCGAGGGTATTATAAAGGTAGCTGATGTTGTATTTCGCCCTAATGAAAGGCTAGCGGTTTGTGAGGTGCAGAATGACAATATAACCGCTAAGGTAGCGAATAACAGAAACATACTATGCAATCTTATTGCTGGGCGTTCTAAGAATGATACAAACTACTCTGTAACTACAACTACATTCGATGTATATAACCCTACTGCTACAACTACAGTTAGCCGTGAGGGTATAATGGTTTACGATGCTTTGAAGTCTATTGTATCGTTTATGTCAGATGACGAGTTAAGTTTCGAAAGTGATTATTTAAACTATAATAACCCTACAGGGCTAAGAGCTTATTCGGTTCTTATTTCTGGTTCTAGGTTAAGAGCTGGTGTAGGTGGTTCTATTAATATATCGTTTAGTGATTTGTTCAATGATCTTAATGCTTTATTCAATCTATCCCTAGCCTTTGAGGATGGTGTTATAAGGATAGAAGATAAAGACTACTTTAAGAATCAACAAAGCTCTGTAGTGTTTGAGGATGTTGATGAACTATCTCAGCAACTAGCCACAGAAACGCTATACGCAAAGGTAGAGTTTGGTAGTGCTCAAGTAACTAAAGAGACCGACTACTTACAAGATATTCGTTTTAACGGTCATCAACAAGAAGAGTATCATTTAGGCGGGCAATGTAATACCGACACAAAGCTAAATCTTCAGCTAAACAAGATAATAACAGATACCAACATAATTCAAAGGGTATTACCTTCTGGTTCTATGGGTGGTCAGAATGACGATACCTATGACGAGGATGTTATTATACTAAGCCTTAACAGTAGCTTTGAAACCGCTTTAACACTTAAACCCGCTTCATCTACTAACTACTACTTTAACGAGATATACACTAATAAGATAGTAGCTCAAAACTGGCTAGGTCAAATACCTCAATCAATATACGCTTTCTTAGGTGAGGGGAATGACGGATGCTTTATAAACCTATCGGTAGACCAAACAAATACAACCCCTTACGTGGATGGTTTGCAATGCGATCAAGAAAGCCCACTACCCTACAATGATGTTAACGGAAACTACGAGATAGACAATAGATACTTTCCATTGTTTCCAGTAGCTCCATTTGATACGTCAGCAGTTAACTTAATGGATGTTGGCTTTTATACTGCTCCAGCTAATAACCTTTACTCGTTTACAGTAGATGTAAATGTTTACTATGAGAACCCTAACCCATCATTTACGCCTAGCTTCTTTTTCCAAAGAATGGCAACAAACACTATAGACGGTGCTAGAGAGGCGATAGATGACAATTCAATGGTAACCACTTTCTTAGGTGCTAATGTTTGGAATATAAAAGGGGGCGGTGCTTTGTACCTTAATACGGGTGACTATGTAGGATGTTCTTTTGTTGGAACTTATCCACCTGACAAGATACTAGCTGGTGCTACTTTTGAGGTTTCAGATCCTTTAGGCGGTGTTTGGCAAACTTATGATGCTTCGAATGTTTATAATGTTCAGAATGACACTACATACCCTATTAATGTAGCAGACTGGAAAGAGATAAAAGAAAGCCCGTTTAAATACATGAGCATGACGCACAAAGAAGGTAATTCGATAGGGTGGTTAAAGGACATTAGCAGAAACCTAAAAACAAGCGAATCAACAGTAACACTAATAGCGAAAAATGGCTAATACGATACCAAATCAACCTATAATATTCGACTACTCAGATGACTGTTTACTAGCTTCTGATGACTTAAAAGTAATGGCTCAATACGGAGATATTACGCAGTTTCAGATGGAGCTAGAACCATGTGGTTCAGATGTCAATCTAATACAAGGCGGTAACTTTCAGAATGATGCTCTATGGACTTCTACTAGTTCAGCATGGGAGGTAAGTAGTGGTAACGCTATTAAGGTAGGCGGTATCTCTGGGCAACTATATCAAGCAGCTCCGACTACTACTGGAACTTTAGCTAGGCTTACTTTTACCATTGTATCTATTACAGGTGGGTCTATTAACGTATCATGGGCGGGCAATACTCACTTCTTTGATACTGCTGGAACTTATACACTATGGCTTAATGCTGACGCTACTGCTTCTGCTGCTAGCCTATCTTTCGCTGCTAACGCTTCTACATACGTTTGGCTTAGAGATGTGCAACTAATTACAGTTAACACAGATTTCCAAGTTAATATAATAGATGAGGACGATACAACAATAGACACGCTAGAAACATCTGACGGTTACTTTGATTTCTCAGATGGTTACTTTACTTGTTCTATAGATTGGGAGGATTTAGGTATAGCAGATGGATGTTATAGACTTGAAGTAGTAGATCCTTGCCCTTGTTCGCAGCGTGGTATGATTGCGCTAGACTTTATTAGCGGTACTTTTGAATGGTCTACTACTTCTAGTTGGACTATTGGAAGCGGAACGGCTAGCTATAGCGGTACGGGTGTAGGTATAGCACTTCTAAGCAATGTAATCTGCTCAGATACTACTTATGAAGTTAGTTATACTATATCTAACATGACTGCGAACGCTGAAATGAATATCAGACTAGGTAACCAAGATGGTGCAACTAGAACTGCTAACGGTAGCTATACAGAGCAGATAACCGCTAATAGTAATGGCTTTAAAATATACGGAGATTCCACTAGCGGTACTTCTAATTTTGATGTAACCAAGCTATCTATAGTAGCGGTTGATAATATTGAAACCATTACTAGCAACGAGATCAAGCTAAAAGAAACCTTAGACGGTTGTTCTTTGGCTTTGGCACTATGTAATGATTCTGATGGGCTAGGCTTTGGCTTCGCTAACACGGGGTTTAGACCGCTAATGAGAATACCCGCAAGTTTAAACCGTTCTAGCTATGTTATGGAGCGTTTGAGTTATGATAATTCAAGAGGTCGTAAAGCTACATATTACGGAAGGCGTAGAAAGGCTCTAGAGCTTGGTTATGATGGTAAATACTTCATGCACGATTTCGCTAGTTTATTCGGATTAGCAGACCACTTCTATATAAATGATGTAGAATACTTTGTAGAAGACGATGAGTACCCATCTATTAGCTGGGGTGAGTTTGATGATGTAGGAGGGGTTACGGTTAATGTAAGTGAAAAAGTACAGCTAGTAGAAAACAGAAGACTATCTAGTGCTAGCGTAGGATGCGACCCACTAGGTAGTAAGTTACTAGATAAAAATGATTTACCAATTTATGACCAACAAGATAGAATAATTAGAACACCTTAAACAATGGCAAGATTTACACAATATCCAGCAGCATCAGATAGCGATTATATAGATGCTACTACTTTCCTAATAGCTAACGAAGATGGAGAGATCAAACAGGCTTCTTTAGAAGGGCTTAGAGATAACTTTGGTAGCTCTATACAGAGTGCTAGTCTAGTTATACCCTCAGCGCAAGTATTAGCTTTAAACACTACACCGCAAACTATAGTAGAGGCTCAGGGCTCTGGTAAAGGAATAGAAGTGCTAAGTGCAAGTTTTAAGATTAGTTTTAACTCTGCTGCTTACACTACTAATACAACCTTACAAGTAGCTTCTAGCGGTGCTACTATTGCGCAATTTAGATTATTAAACGCTTTGACAGGATCTGTATCTGCAACTAGAAAGCTAGGGGAGTTAGTAAGCTCTACGGCTACAGATACACAAATAATAGCTAATGCGGTACTAGAAGTAGAAGTACCATCTGCTGACCCTGTAGCTGGTGATAGTGATATAGAAGTTTTCGTTCTTTACAGAGTAGTTGATATTTAACCCCTAAACCCTTATACAAAATGGCATTGAAAATTGCAACCCAAAACAATTTAGTCGTATTTACGGATACGGAAACGGGAGTAGAGTACCCATATAATAAAGCATGGGTTGAGGCTCGTTACACGGATAGTGAGATACATTTCGAGCATACTATCCAAAGACCGCAAACATACCCTTTTAGAACACATGAAAGCGGTGCTATTTACAAAGTGCCATTTACAGAGGTTCAAGATTCTGAAGGTACTTTACTAAACACTAAAACCGCTATACAAGAATATCTATCGGACAAGCTGGGTTTTAATGCGGCTGGTGCGGCAGCCTCAACAACGGCTTTACTAGCGCAAACAGGCTACGGTCATACTGGAGCTTTTGCGGGCAAACCACTATCTAATGACTACGTTTGGGAGGCTGGTACTGGTATCACATACACTCAGGACGATGTAGATAATGACATTTACAAAGTTCTAAGTTTAGACAATGATGTTCACTTAGCAGTAGATAACCCTTATTGGACTACGCCAGATGTTAGCGGTGGTGATAATGTTGACCTATTCAACGGCTACGCATTACCTCATAATGTAACTACGCTTTTCGATTACGAATATGATTTCGACACGGAATACCCAGCTTCTACGGGTACGGGTTTCGAGGGTTCAACTGGTAGAATAAGACTGAATGATTTACAGTATGGCGATCAACTTAGAGTTAGGTTTGATTTCAATGTTATACCTCAAGTCGCTAATACTACGGTTGAGCCAGCTCTTTGGTATTCAAACAGAAATGATAATGACGATATTACTTTTACTTTTCCGTTAACTACTAGTCCTATATTCTACGGAGGCGGTACGGTAGGTAAAACGTATCTGAACAGAACCGAGATTAGTGCGTGGGTAATATCTAACGAAGATGTAAACGCCTTAACACTTCCATCTATCAAGTCTGACAACCCTGTGATAATTCAACCTCTAGGTCTTTTAGTAACTGTATTAAGATAATAAGAATGGCAATAAGAATTGTAAGAAACGAAGCGGGTAACTGCATTAACTTTTTTGGATCAAGTAACCCAACATACTGGAACGCTTGTTTGAGTGGTCAGGTTGATAGTACAGATACCAACACAGTAAATGTAATTAACGACATTATCACGGCTCAAACAGGGGAAACAGAATACGAGTTCTTTAGAATACCTTACACCGAGTTCACAGATGCAGACGGTAATGGTTTCGCAGATGCTCAAACTACTGCTGATTACATTACAGAAAAAGCTAACGTAGTTGGTCTAAGTGGTGAGGGTATTGACTTGACTGATGAAACGGTTTGCTTTAAACTAGACGATACATCTACTAGCATCATGCTAGATAGTGGTCATTCTTTTGGAGTTAATACGATCAAAGCGGTTGATAATGGTGACGGTTTAATTCAGATTCAAAGTGAATTAGGGGACATAGTACACTTTACTAAGTTAGACCATACAAATGTATGTAATGGGGATGGTAATTCTATTAGCGGTGGTTTAAATGACGTCATAAATTACCTAAATGAGTTGTTTACAGTAGGTGCTTTTGAATCTGTAGTAATTTCAGACCCTTATTCAACTATGGTAGCTGATGTTGATGGTGTTGATATTGTAAGCCCTACTTATGTAGGTAATGGTATAAACCCTGTTGGTGCTGATGTTTTTGGTGCTAGTGCTTCAGGTGCTTTAAATGGTTATCTATCAACTGAAACTATTGACCAAGCAGGAGAATACTTTACGTTTGATATTAGAGTAGAAGGAACTATAGGTTTTGGGTTAGTACACTCTCAAGCTAGTTATGATGCGGGTTATTATAGTGGTAACGCTAATTATGCTAACCCTACAACTTTTGGCACTTCAAATAGTTCTCATTACGGGTTTCAGTTCTCTCATTGGTTTCACCCAACTCCTAACGGATCTTGGACTAACTACGGAGCTAACACTTCTTATTCAATGCGTTCGGGCTGGTCTAACTTTAATGGAACTGACGAGCAAGCAGACTGGTTAGCTGGTGACCCTATTAAAGTGAGAGTAGGATTAGATGCAAACGGTTTTATTTCTATCGAAACATTAAGAGACGGTTCTACTTGGGTGCCTCACGTGAGAACCTCTTACCCTTCTGTAGAAGGTGTTGAGTATCGATTAGGTATTAAGATGGGAGATACTAATGTAAGGCTGCATACTTTGCCAAAAGTACACTTATTGGAGCCTGCTGCACCTACTATGCAGTTTAGATATATAGAGAGTCCTGATGGAGTGTATAACTACCCTATATTTGCTACTGAAGAAGAAGCTAATTATTATGATGCAGTAGAGGGTGGCTCTGGCACTTCACACACTCACGTTTACGCTGATGACCCTACTAATACTACTTGGTATATGCCTGACACTAACAGTACAATGGCAGCTACAGTACCTCCTACTAATGCACAGACATTTGAAGGTAATGCTATCAATTGGACTGAAGTTACATCTTTAACGGATTCTGATTTAGTTCCACCATCATTTACTGACACTACTATTACTGTAGACGAATTAAGCGCAGTTAACTATCAAGTAAGCCCTGTAGATGTAGGGTATGTTACTACCATTGGAGGTATTCCAGCTTGGAGTTTGGTTGATGGCACTACTTTGCAAGGAACTGCTCCAGAGGTAACTGGATACAATGACGTTAACCCAAGCGATACAACTACCGTAACGGTTTATAGAACCAACTCTTACGGAACTAGTCAAGGTACTTTAACGGTTAACATAACTAACCTTACTGCTCCACCTGTAACTTCAATAACAGGCACAACTCACGAGGGGGGTACTGCTTTAATTGATTCTGATACTATGGATGATGGCTCTGTAATATCTATAGATGAACAAGTAGGAGTAGGGCAAAGATTTGTAATTGAAAAAGAATGGGTTGACACTTATGTGCTGCCTAAGATTACATCTGGAACTGGAGCTAAATCTGTATTTATTGGATTCCCTAGTAATAGTGCAAACTATTCTACTGTTGGATTTGAAGATTTCTTCATAGGGTGGCAATTCTATAGTGACGATACAACTAGAGCTAACAACAACTGGAGATTGAGAGCTATCTCAAATGGTGCTATAAATGCGAATGTAGGTATTGGTGGTCAAACTAGCGGTCTTTATGATTACGTTATTGAGAACCAAGGAACTGATATTGTTTATGGTGGACTCGTAGAAAGTCAAGGAAATAACCCTAGTACATATGTTTACGCTACATCATCTCAAGACTCTACTTGGAAATATACGGGTGGACTATCTGGCGTAACTTCTGAAGCTAGAGACATAGTTATAGCTACTAGCGGAACTGATATGGATTTAGATTTACAGTACTTTGCAGAATACACAGAGCCTGTAGCTCCTACTAGCTTAACTAATTGGAACAAGGCACTGGATTTTAGTGGTTCTAATGAGCATTTAAAGCAAGTAAGTAATTCAACTACAATTACTGCTTTGAGAATGTATGGTTCAAGTGTAACTGTACCACCTAACGCTGATGCAAGTAAGACAGCTAGTGATTCAAACTCTAAGCCTTGGGCTACTGCGATAGTATTTAAAGCTGACTTGAACAGCTCTACTCAGCATATTTGGAATCAAGGTGAAGGTGCAAGTTCAGGAGACGATAACATATATTTAAAAGTAGACGGTCAAGGTCAATTACAATTTAATTGGGGTAGGGTTAATTCTGGTTCTCTTAATCAATGTACAGTCGCTTCAGGGATTCAGAGTAATACGTGGTATGGAGTTTACATAGCTCATAAAGGCACAAGACTTTCAGGAAATGATGCTACTGCGTCTAACTTAGCTGACGCTTTTGATATTAGATTAATGAGTAGTGGTGATTCTTTTGCTACACTAGGAAGCAACTTATCTACAAGTGCTAATTGGACTTCTACAGGTGGTAGAATGGATAGAAGTTTTACAGGAGATTTCACTATTGGTGGAAGAGGTGCAAACAGAAGTTTTCACGGTAAAGTAGCTAGTATGGTTATTACTACACTGAGAGCAAACTTTGCTATGCCTACAGACGCTGAAATTGAGTTGATGATAACAGACCCTAAAAAGTGGGAAGATGATTATAGAGTAGGTCAATTTGTAAGATGGGTTTCCTCAACGTCAATCACAACTTATAACCCTAGTAATTACACTTATGGTTATGGTAATACTCAAATTTGGTTAATGGGTGATGGTTCTTCAGATTCTTATGCAAATGGAATTAGAAATGAAGTTTATCCTGCTGACCAAAACTATACTAAACTGCAATTAAACAGTATGGTATCTAACGATATTCAAACCGTAAGCATCAACGGATTAACTTAATCGTTTTTGCAAGTAATTTAAGAGGGGCGGCTTTCGGGTTGCCCCTTTTTTTTGTGGTTACATTCAAAAAATTTATTTATATTTACATTGTGGTTTTAGCTTAGCGGCTATGTAATTAGGTTCACGTATCACCTCCCACCTCTTTTAAGATACGCTAAAAAGATACGATATGAAGCAATGCACTAATTGTGGTAAAGAAAGAACCTTATCTGAATTTGGTTATAATAAATTAACAAATGATGGACGTCAAAGTTGGTGTAGGGTTTGTGATTACGAAAGGATTTTAAATTGGAAAAGAGGCAAAAGCGGGCTTATATCTATAATTTACTCTAGTCAAATATCATCTTCAAGAAAAAGAGGTTATAATCCCCCAGAATACTCCAAACAAGAACTTATGGACTGGTTGTTTTCTAAGAATAAATTTCACGAGATTTACGATAAATGGGTTGAATCTGGCTATGATAAATGGACTAAACCAAGTGTTGACAGGATAGATGACTATAAAGGATATTCGTTAGGTAATATTCAAATAATGACTTGGCGAGAAAACCTTGATAAGTTTTCTAATGACAAGAAGTCTGGAATAAACAACAAGTGCAACAAAGAAGTAAAACAAATAGATTCGGATGGGAATATAATAGCAATATTTCATTCACAAGTAGAGGCTGGAAGAGTGACTGGAATTGCTCACCAATCTATTAACAAGTCGGTGAATCACGGATGTAAAGCGGGTGGGTTTTATTGGAAGTAATCACCATCCAGCTCCCTTTTCTCTATGAGTATGCACATGACCGATTGTGCTTGTCAATCCAATATGGTCAGTTAAGCTTGGAACTAAAAACAATTGTTTAAGCCCCATTAAGTGAATACAATTTGGTAAAGCGTGGTCAATTTGCTGATTCTTAGCGTAGTTATCTCTGTGATTTATAAAGTATGGGTGGTTTAACACCTTTTTAGCTACATCTCTTTTCATTAAATATGCACCGCCCCAACTTGAAGCCCAGCCGCCTTTTATTTCTTGTATTCCTTTGCTCCAATTGTGCCTTTTTCTAAGTCCTTCTGGTGTATAGCAAGCCACAAATCCAACATCTTCACCCATTGCAGAAATAGCCGTTTCGCACCATTTAGGCGCATATAAAACATCATCAGACATTACCGCTACATATTCAGCGTCAGACTTACATAAATCTTCGAGAACTCTGTAATAGTGCTTAAAGCATCCAGCGTGCTCACCTAGATACTTTACAGGTGCAGTAGTCTCATGTTTAAACTCTTTACCGTCAGGATACACCGTAAAAGGTACGCCTATACTTTTTTGCATATCTTTGAATGTTTCCCGCTTTCTAGGAAACCACATAACACCTATTTCAATCATGGATAAAGTAGATAAGTTTTTAAAGTCAAAAGGTTTAGAGAATCATGTTTGGTTCAGAAAGTTGCTTATTGAGTTCGCGGCTTCGCTGGGTTACCGTAAACAATAGATCTTTCTTTAACATCTTTAACAACTGATGAGCCTAGACCTATTAGCGCGTTTTCTTCAATTATAAGGCGGTTTCTAAGCGTTGCCCCTAGTTTGACCTTTACACCGCTTTTAATTATGGTATAGCCTCCTATAATAGCCCCTGTGCATATTTCGCAGCTATCTAGTATCTTTACATCATGCCCGATATGAGAATGAGCCATAATTAGGTTATCGTTTCCTATGTAGGTAGTTCTAAATTCAAAAGGTCTTTGAATAGTTACGTGTTCGCTGATAACGTTATTATCGCCTATGCTTACGTTACCTTTAAACTCTTTCTGGTCTTTTCCACGTATCTCACCGTTTGAGCCTATTACCGTATAAGCTCCTATCCAGTTACCTTTACCTAGCCTTACATTTGGGTAAATGATAGCGGTACGGTGAATGTAATTACCGTCTATATTGATATACTCAGCCTCATGTAAATTCATTTCAGATACGGTAGTTTTTTGGTAATTATTTCGGGGTCAATGTATTCTGCATTTTGCCATTTGCTAAACGGGGTTATGTTTATTTTGCTCTTTAGATCAACCGCTATTAAACCGTTCTTTTTTAGGTTTATGCTTTTCGATTTACCTAGGTTCATCTTCGCGGTCATTGAACTATCTAAATACTTATTCAACCCATCATCCCACGGCTTCCATTTCCATGATTCCATAACCTCAGAAGATATACATCTACCCGCGCCAACTGTTAACCCTTTCCTATGGTCTGAGTATCCAGCCCAGTACAAAGCCTTACCGCTTCTAAGGTCGTAAAAATACAGATCCTCTAAGCCTATAAAGTCGTAACCTCGTTTCATGTATCGCATATACAATGCAAATACTTCGGGCGTTATTATATCATCAGAACCCATGCAAATAACGTAGTCAGAACCTTTAGCCTCTTGCGTTGCCGCGTTCATCTTATTGCTTAGAGGCTTGTTTCTTTTTTCGATATACTCAAAGCCCTCAGAGGTAACTAAACGCCTAGATGTTACACCCTCACTACCTGAGACTATTACGCGAATGTTATAGGGTAGGTTCTTTACACCTTTAGCGAATAGCTTAAAGACTTCTGGTCTTTTCCATACGCCCGTACATATAGTTATATTCATTAAAAGCAAAGATAGTTAAAATTTCGTATCTTTGCATAGAACGCAATTCAAGCCTCGTCTAAGGCTTAATACTAGGCAAGCTAAAACTATTTTTAAAATGGCTTGTACTTCTTACAACTGCTCTGACTTAGTTAGTCAGGTGCTTAATGATTGTGGCGAGTTATTGAATGGTTCAGCAGCAGAAGCGGTTGTTTTCTCTTGCGGTAGCCTACCTACTGATCCTTCAGATGGTACTGAGGTTGCTGCTTTGATTGCGGCTGGTGATGCAGTTCTATTTAAAGAAATTCTAGTTGAACTTCCAGCAGCTTCGGGTGTTGAAGGTGCGGCTTATAGAGCTGGTGCAGAACCGCGTACAATGACTTACCAAAGAACCCTAAACTGGGTGGATTCTAATGTTAACTCATCTTCACATCTTACTTATGACGCTATCGACATTGCTAGCGGTCAGCCTGTAGGTGGTATTCTTTTGAAGATTTATGAAGAGGATGAGTGCCTATACATTACGCCAAACAGCGCGGGTATTCTCTTTAAAGGTGGTGGACTTGAGGGATCAGATTCTGAGGCTCTTCGATATGTCTATACTCCATCTTGGAAGTCTAAAACTAACCCTAGAGTAGTTGATACTCCAGCGGGCGTATTTAGTTAATTAGACGCCAAAAACTACTTAAAGCCCTCGCCATTTGGTGGGGGTTTTTTGTTTAAAATGGGTACTATGTAAAAAGTGAAATTAAGCCCCTTGTAAGCCCCTTATAAGGAGCTAAAGATAAAGATAAAGATAAAGATAAAGATATAGTTATATACTAACTAGTTATTTAATTTATTTAAAGTCAAAAAAAAATTACTATCTTTGTCCAGAATCAAAAGGACTAAATGAACATTGTTTTACTAGCAATCGGAAAAAGGGGTTATACCTTCGCGGCTTATAACCTAGCATTTTCGATAAAGCATCATAGCCCTGACGCTAAGATTCTACTAATCCATGATGGGCAATACTTGAGCCAAGTACCTACGGATGTATTCGATGAATTGCACGAGGTTAATCTAGCCTTTACTCATCAGCGTGGAGTGTTTGATGCTGGAGGTGCAAAGCTCGGAGTTTATGGCGTAGCTACAAAGTACTTCAAAGAGTATCTTTACTTAGACGTTGATGCTTTGTGTTTGAAGGATTTAACTCCATTCTACGAATCGCTAACAAAAGACCTACACACCGACATCATGGGTAAGGGTGGTTTCGAGGATAAGATCAACTACTCTATCTGGGCAAGTAATGAAGATATTTGGGAGCAGTTCGAGTTAGAAGAGGATTCTACCTACTACGCGCCTCAAACATCATGGCACTACGCGAAAAAGACAAGGGCTAACACTTACCTTTTCAAGTTAGCGCAAAAGTTGAATATTGAAACTTTTCAAGACGCTAAGAAATTGTCAATGCGTTGGGGTAAGGCGTTGCCAGATGAGCTTATCTTTGGCGGTGCTTTAGCGGTTAAAGAGATTGATGCTAGCACAGAGACTAGACCTATCTTCTTTGGCAGTACTCACAAATCCATAGGAGATGTAAAGCGTGAGTATTACGTTCTGAGTCTTTACGGTAACGGAAACGGTAGAACGCTTACTAAAACAGACTACATTGAGTTTTATGACCGCGAAATGATTAAGGTTTTACGTCAGTATGGCAAGAACCATCACTTCAAGGTTAACCTCATAATGAACGATAAACTTGTAAATAAATGAAACCAATAAACATCGTTTTTACTAAAAACGGAAACCGCGCAAAGCGGTCTTATAGTTGGCTACTGTCACAAGAGAGTGAGTGGGCTATGGATGTTAACCCGTTCATAATTCAAGACCCTGAGATCGGTAAAAAGGTAGAGGGTTTACTCTACAAAGATTTGCCAGTAGCTGAGCAGTTAATGCGAAAGTATCCAAGACACGGACTAGAACTATATTTACTACCAGATGCCGAAGAAGAAGAAATATGGCAAGCGGAAGAGGTGAACCTCGAAGAGCTTGTAACGAAAGGTATTAGCGAAATTAAAATGACTGTTGACGAGGCTAATATTGACATTGAAAAGCTAATTGAATTAGAAACTGAGAATAAAAACCGTAAAACCCTAATTGACTACCTAAATGGAATTAAGTAAAATTTTTGAATACCAAGGAATTGAACTAGGCGAA